>Ga0123327_1000369_pt1 | contig 42386 bp, 47 predicted proteins | sample BioC13SIPDNA_4_FD_89701 | JGI IMG/M metagenome (GOLD analysis project Ga0123327, IMG submission 89701) | Anaerobic biogas reactor microbial communites from Washington, USA - Biogas_R1_B C13 SIP DNA | ecosystem: Engineered > Bioreactor > Anaerobic > Unclassified | place: Washington, USA...
AGGAGTGATGGGATATCCAAAGTAAGCCATACAACCGGCTCTGATTGCTCCCTCTGCTAATGCTTCATTGCCCTTCATAAGTATCTTACTCACTGCATCACGCCCTTTCCACCACAATGACCATATCAGGACACATCACAGCACATAGGGCACATCCAGTACATTTTTCCATTTCAGTAACTGATATAGGGTGATATCCCAATACATTAATCCGAGTTTTATCGAGCATCAAAATATTTTTAGGGCAAAAATTAACACAGAGTTCGCAGGCTTTACAGTGCTCAGTGTTAAAACTAACCCTGCCCTTTGCCATACCATATTCCTCCCCTTGCTACAACTATATCCATTCAGGCCGCATATAAAGTGTGAGTGCTTTTAGAACCGCTCCATATTCCTCGAAAAGCAACGGGTAAAAGTCATTCCGGACCGTCAGATAATTAACTGGCAAGTCCAATTTTTTAGCGAAATCCAACACTATATTATGACCATGGCGGATGACATCCAAATCAGTTTCTTCCACTAAATTCGGATTGCTTATAATACCAGTAAAATTTAATCGAGCTGCTCTTTCCAGAAGCATCTTAATTTCCATCAAATCATCAATATGCTGAGCAAACGGGCGATACGGATTTATTACAAAAAAGAACTTCAGCTCAGTCCGGCTGATAAGATGTCGGCTCAAATATCCCAGCACTAATGAACCCACTTCATCACCGGCTAAATCGATAATTAGATGGTTATCAACATTTATAGAGTTGATAATATGAGCGGGAATGTGAGGAACATCGCCAAATGACAGTGAGCCTTCAGGTGCCAATAAGTTAATCCCCAATTCTTTCAATTTCTTCGCAACGTCCCGAGAGACAAAATAAGGATTAACCAGATCAAGATCAGCCATTACGACATTACTGACTTTTGAAGCCGTTTCTACCGCAAAATTTAATGCCACTTCGGTCTTGCCACTGCCAAAACCACCGGCGAAGATTTTTACACTTCCCAAATTCTTTCCCTTTCGACCGGATTTACTTATACTGTAATGTAATACAGCCCAGTTCGAAAATCAACTGTTATTTGTTTTAATTACAAAATATTTATTCTATAACTATATACATAAAAAATAAGCCACCCGTAAGTAGCCAATATAAACACAGCTAATAATTAAGTTGTTTTGTGTTTTACTATAGATTTATTAAATACTGTAATAAATCATAATTTATCTATAGCGAATGATTGCTGATCACTTACTACATCAGCCATTTCCGAAATTACACTTTCGATATCAATTTCATTAATCCCCAGTAAATCCATGGCTTCAGAAGATATCGGATATAACATCCCGTCAATTCCAACCCCGATACCCATAGTAACCGAGACGAAATCAGCAATATGAACAATAGCCGTCAACTTCTTGTTAATGGTTGCCTTTTCCGGTTCATGATGAAACATAATGGCTTCTACCAGTTCCGGCGGTAAGTTCCATTTTTCTGCCACCTGGGCTCCTACCTGAGCATGATCAAAACCCATTATCTCTATCTCAACTTCATTAAAAGGAACGTCTGTATTTTCTACCTTTTCTACTACCTCACGATAAACTTCTTTCATATTGTTGTTAAGAATAACTTTGCCAATATCATGTAATAAGGCAGCTGTATAAGCAACATCTACCGCCGGGTATTTAATTCTTTTGGCAATTATACGCGCCGCAATAGCCGAGCTTTGTGAATGACGCCATAATTCACCCGGTTCCAGTGCATAGCCGCCAATTTCCTGATTAAGAATTTCACTGACTGATGCTGCCAGTACAATACTGCGAATAGTTCTGAAACCCAGCAGTACAACTGCATCAGTAACGGTAGAAATTCTACGCGGAAAACCATAAAAAGCCGAGTTCGCCAATCTCAGTACTCTGGCCGTCATACTCTGATCCTGAGTAAGAACATTATTTATGTCCTGGGCGGTTGAATCCGGATCTTCTGATAACTGCATTACCTTTACTACTACATGAGGTAATGCTGGCAGATCATTTACTGCAGCAACAATTTGTTCGAGGGAAACCATTCCCATCGATAACCCTCCTATCTCCAGTTATCTATTTTTCGTTCGAGATAAGTACGGTAATTCCCAAGTTCTTCACTAACTTTTAATAATAATCTTTCCAGGTCAACTTTAGATAAGGTTATTTCCTCAGGATTTATTATCTCTATAGTTCTAAATTCATCTTTCATGGTAAATTTTAATACTTCTTCTATGGTATCTGCAGTTAAAGTGATGATAACAGGCGCATAACTAATAGTTTTACCGGTAATTTCATCAACAACCGAGTAAGTTTCAAGCCCCATATCAATGTCCTCGATATAAATTCCCTGAATGGGCACATTACGAATCAAGGATATTTTATTCTGTCTAATTTCCTCTGCCACCTGTTCTCCATTTTTACCTCCGAATAATTTACCCTGCTGGGCACGACCACGGTAATCAAAACGGACTTTCATTCGCAGTCTTTCCAAATCAGTGCTCCCTCCCTGTTTTCCTAACATCTTTTTTAACAACCATCATTTATAAAACAAATATATTAGTTAAGGTTACACTCATACTGCTTCAAATTCATTCCCAGAATAGCAGCCAGTCCTTCCCCATAATGAATACCCAGATTAATATCCGGTTTCAGACTCAAACTTTCCAATGCCATTAGATGCCCGGGCTCAGCCGATAAAGAAGATGTCAACAGTTTAAAATCTGCCTGATTATCTAATCCTCTGGCCAGCAAAGCTGCTACCGAAGTAACATATCCGTCCAGCATTATGCCTATCCCTTTACGAGCTGCTTCAAGTATAAATCCTGCCAGCGAAGCAATTTCCAGACCTCCAAAACGACTAAGCAGGTCAATGGTATCAAACGGATCTACCTGTCGATACCTTAAAGCCCTATTAATTATATCGACTTTTTGTGCATAAACTTTATCCCCGGCAGAGCCAGGTCCAACAATATCAGCAGGTGATACTCCTAACATTACTGATATAAGTGCTGAAGCACACAGCGTATCGGCAACACCGATTTCGCCTATCCCTATTATATCAAATTTATAATTAGATAAACTGTTGCATATAAATGCTCCAATTTCAATGGCTCGTTCAACTTCAATTCTTTCTAAAGCATCCCCAAATAAAAAATTCGCAGTCCCCCGTCGAATATTAAGTTTTACAGTACCAGGTACTGATTTAGCCAAGCCAACATCGATTATATACTCCAATTTATTCATTTGCTGTAATAAGCGAGCTGTAGGTGCCCTGCCGTATAAATGTTCCTGCACAATGTCACTGGTACTATACGGAAGGTAAGCACTTATATTTTCCCCGCTGATACCATTATCTCCTGCAAATAAAACCAAACAATAATTTATTGGGTCAATATTTGTCATTTTATCATTTAGCCAATATTGGTTAACCGGTTCAATCACTGGCTGTATATTAATTAATTCCACTCTTAGTAATCAATTCCCTTCCTGGCGGAAATGCCTCGACTGTAAGGATGTTTAATCTTATCCATACTGGTTATCAAATCAAAGTTGTCAGTTAATTCGCGTGGGAACTGTCTTCCGGTAGTTATTATATCTATTTCGGGTGACGAATTTTGCAATATTGAGATAATATGTTCTCTACATGAAGTAAAAAGTCGATAAACATTCCATATTTCATCAAGGATAATAACATCGTAATAGCCATTTTTTAATTGATGACTGACAAAATCCAATCCTGCTTCTACCAGTCGATAATCTTCATCAGTTTGGTTGGAATGGGTTACTATGCACTCTCCGTCTCCCGGGCAGCAATCCTGCCCTCGATAAGGACACGTACGACCAAAAGATACTGCTTTCAGCGCGGAGTCATCAATTCGATTTATTGCCCGCCACTCACCGCTGACTTTAAGGTCTTTAAGAAAGGCAACTACTAAAACTCTTTTGCCATGTCCCCAGGCTCTTATTGCCAAACCTACTGCTGCAGTTGTCTTCCCTTTTCCGGTTCCGGTAAATACTACTCTCATTATGCTATCCTCAAATTACTTCTCTGGCTAACTGTCTTAATTTATTTACTTCCTGCCGGTCTAAAAATCGGTATTCACCTACCGCCAGGTCTTTTAATTCCAGAAAAGCAAATCCGGTTCGTTTTAAGCTTATAACCGGATGTCCAACTGCCTGGCACATTCTTTTTACCTGCCGGTTCCGTCCCTCATGAATAACTATTTCCAGTAAGGTTCGATGTCGATCTGTTTTTAAACATCTTACTCTGGCTGGAGCCGTTATCCCATCGTCAAGCATTACTCCTTCAGATAGTTTTTTTATAGCTTCCTTATAAACTACTCCCTCTACCCAGGCTTGATAGGTTTTATTTATCTCATAGCGGGGATGAATCATGAGGTTGGTAAAATCACCGTCATTAGTAAGCAACAATAAACCCTCTGTATCCATATCGAGGCGACCTATAGGGTAAATTCGCTGTGGAAGGTTAGTTAATAAATCTATTATGGTGGGACGGCCATAAGGATCGCTAACTGATGATAATACTCCAACAGGTTTATTTATCATCAGATAGATTTTGTCCGCAATAGAAATCTGCCAGCCATCTACTTCAATCGTATCTGTATCAGGTATTACATTATAAGCCAACTGATCTACTATCTGACCATTAACCGCTACACGCTTATCCATAATAAGCTGTTCAGCTTTTCGACGAGAGGTTATACCCGCTTCTGCCAAAAATTTTGCCAGTCTCACTTTTTCCCCCATCCTGTTTAGCAACTAAATTATCCTTGATTCTATTATGCTTTAATTTCGTGATATACATTCTATTTCCTGCCCCTGGGAAATACTAAGGGAGAATTTAATTTATATTTTAATACTTGGCCGTCTGGCTTTTCTGGTATTATTATCATTAATGAAAGTAATTGGTGGTGGCTTGTATGGAAAAAAGAAACATTGATAAACCCAAAGTAGAGCAGGCCGTACGCATGATTTTGGAGGCTATCGGTGAAGACCCGGAACGTGAAGGTTTGGTTGATACTCCCCGCCGGGTCGCTAATATGTATTCCGAAATATTTGCCGGGCTTGATGTTGAACCCCGTGAATTATTAAAGGTGCGTTTTTCTGAATTTCATGATGAATTGGTGCTGGTTAAAGATATACCCCTTTATTCGATGTGTGAGCATCATCTGCTGCCTTTCTATGGCAGAGCCCATGTAGCCTATATACCACGGGGCGGACAGGTGGTCGGTATAAGTAAACTGGCCAGAGTTGTAGATGCCTATGCTCACCGTCCTCAGTTACAGGAGAGATTAACTTCTCAGATTGCTGATTGTATTAACGATACGTTAAAGCCCTATGGTGTTGGCGTAGTAATTCAGGCTGAACATATGTGCATGACCATGCGTGGCATTCGCAAACCTGGTTCCCTGACTGTAACTTCAGCGGTGCGCGGTATATTTGAATCCCGCTCAGAAGCCCGTGCTGAACTTCTTTCATTGATTCAAAACGACTAAGATAATAATCTGCCGGGTCAGGACTGATTTAATAACCTTAGCGATAAATAATACCCCTGCTCTTGATACTAAGGTATCTTAATAAAGCAAGCCCGTACCATTTTTTTGATGATACGGGCCTATTTTTTGGATTTGGTTGTTTTACAGTTGCTTTTGATTAGCCTTTCGATACCGAACCGGCTAGAACAGTCCTACTATTTCCCCGTCGGCTTTTATATCTATTTTTTCGGCTGCAGGTGTTTTTCCCAGTCCGGGCATGGTCATAATTTCACCGGCCAGAGCCACTACAAATCCGGCACCGGCAGATAATTTTACCTCACGAATTATAACTTCAAATCCGCGTGGTCTGCCTTTTAAGTCAGCATTATCTGATAATGAATACTGCGTTTTAGCTATGCATACCGGTAAGTTTCCATAGCCTTGCTGTTCGTATTTATCCAGCATTTTATTAGCTGCCGGTAAATATTTAACGCCATCCGCACCATATATTTCGCGGCATATGGTTTCAATTTTGTTTTTAAGTGGTTGGTTCAAATCATACAGGAAATTGAATGTACTTTTGCTCTCTGCAGCTTCAATTACTTTATGGGCTAATTCTTCACCGCCTGCTGAACCCTCAGCCCAAACTCTTGATAATGCTACAGAAGCCCCTAAAGCTTCACATTTAGCAAATACCAGCTTAATTTCTTCCTCAGTATCAGTGGGGAACTCGTTCAAGGCCACTACTACTGGAAGACCATACTTCTGAATATTCTCCAGTTGTTTTTCCAGATTTTCAATACCACGCTCCAGGGCTGCCAGATCGGGTTCACCCAGTTTATCTTTGCTTACCCCGCCATGGTTTTTTAGAGCCCGAATAGTAGCAACCAGCACCACTGCATCCGGAGCCATGTTTCCGTAGCGGCAAACTATATCAAAGAATTTCTCCGCACCCAGATCAGCACCAAATCCGGCTTCAGTTATCATATAATCTGCCAGCTTCATTCCCATACGGGTTGCCATTATACTGTTGGCCCCATGAGCAATATTGGCAAATGGACCGCCATGTACAAACGCAGGTGTATTTTCCAGAGTCTGCACCAGATTAGGTTTTATAGCATCTTTCATCAGCAGAGCCATAGACCCGGCCGCTTTTAAATCATCAGCAGTAACTGGTTTGCCGTCATAAGTATAGGCAACCACGATACGTTTAAAACGTTCTTTTAAATCCATTAAATCAGTTGCCAGACAGAGACATGCCATTATTTCTGAAGCCACCGTTATATCAAAGCCTGATTCTCTGGGAACGCCGTTAACTTTTCCTCCCAGACCGACTACTATATTTCTCAGCGCCCTTTCGTTTAAGTCCATGGCCCGGCGAAATACAATCTGTCCAGGATCAATCTGCAGAGTGTTGCCCTGGTGAATATGGTTGTCCAGCATAGCTGCCAGTAAATTATGAGCTGTGGTTACCGCATGAATATCTCCGGTAAAGTGCAGATTAATATCTTCCATAGGAACTACCTGGGAATACCCACCTCCGGCTGCTCCGCCTTTTACTCCAAAACTGGGTCCCAGGGAAGGTTCACGCAGGGCAATAATAGCCTTTTTGCCAATACGATTAAGTGCCTGTCCCAAACCAACCGTGGTAGTTGTCTTTCCTTCACCTGCCGGAGTAGGATTAATAGCAGTAACCAGAACTAATTTCCCCGAAGACCGATCCTTTAATCTTTCCCACAAATCCAGCGACACTTTGGCTTTATATTTACCGTACAGGTCCAAATCGTCTTCGTTGATACCTATTGATTCGGCTACATTGATAATCGGCTCCATTTTCGTTTCCTGGGCAATTTGAATGTCAGTTTTCATTATGTTTCCACCTCTCTGTTTTTTCGTTTACTCTTATATTATAACCAGTTTATTAGAACCTGATTTTTAATGACTATTTCTACATTAATGATGTTAATAGGCGGAGGCTTAAACACATAAGTAGTCCCTAAAAGGGACTAAATCTAATGTTTTTAATAATTTTCTTTTATCCAAAAAATTTAATATATTTTAACATCACCCACTATTAAATCATTTTTTACATATAAATGTCCACTATTAGTTATTTAAAAAGTTAAAACTTCTTAATTATTCTAATATAAATTCACCTAAGAAACCCAAAACAATTCCCGGATATTTTTAGCATTCAGAGGATAATTATTATATTGCCTGGCATTATTGTACCAATATTAAGTTATCATTATTCTTATCAGTGGTTTGTACGAAAAAATAGCACGGTAAACCGAAGTTTAACCGCGCTAAAAGAAGTTTGGTAACGGGAAAGATATCATTTAAATAATAAATTACAAATGTATACTGAGGCGATAAATCCGGTAATATCGGCAGTTAATCCGGTGACAACTGCATAGCGGAATTTTTTTATCCCGACTGCTCCGAAATAAACGGTCAATACAAAAAAAGTGGTATCCGTTGTTCCCTGCATGGTTGACGCAATACGGCCGATTAAAGAGTCCGGGCCGTAAACGCGCATTAGTTCAGTAGCCATGCCTAGAACTCCACTTCCTGATAAAGGGCGCATTATGGCCAGGGGCAGAACTTCAGCCGGGGCACCCAGGTAATTGGTGACCGGTGACAATATTTGGGTCAGATATTCCATAGCTCCCGAAGCTCTGAAAACTGAGATGGATACCATCATCCCTACCAGAAAGGGAATTATCTTTATTGCAGTTGTAAATCCTTCCTGGGCACCTTCTACAAAGCTCTCATATACAGGAACCTTTTTTATAAATCCGTAAATTGGCACCGTCAACAGCAAAAAAGGAATTGCCCAGCGGGAAACCGTTTCCAGTATCTGCAGAAACATATATTATCTCCCCCAACGGCTATAGGTACGCAGCCAGTAATCGAGGGATACGGCAATAATCATGGCCAGGCTGGTGGCAAATATACATGGCCCTACTATTTCAGTGGGATTGGCAGAACCGAATGATAAGCGTACTCCGATAATTGTAGCCGGTATTAATGTAATACAGGAAGTATTAAGGGCCAGAAAGGTACACATAGCCGTGGATGCCTGCTCGGGATCAGGATTTAATTGCTGCAATTCCTGCATGGCTTTCATTCCAAATGGAGTAGCGGCATTGCCTAGCCCCAGCATATTAGCACTTAAGTTAAGAATAATTGCTCCCATAGCCGGATGCCGGGGTGGGACTGTGGGGAATAACCTTACCATCAGGGGTCTCATAACCCAGGCAATTACTCTTATCAATCCGCCTTTTTCGGCAATTTTCATAATGCCCAGCCATAAGGCCATAACCCCAATCAAATCAAAACAGACTGCAACTGCTCCCTGAGCAGCATCCAAGGCTGCCGAGGTAACTACCTCAATATTACCGTTCAGAGCAGCTACAATTATTCCCATAGCCAGCAGCAACAGCCAGATTACATTAAGCATTTGAATAATTCCCTCCTACCCCTGCCTTTTAGAAGGGTATGAGAATTAATGCAAAAATAGAACAGCCCCTGTTTCCAGGGGCTTATAGCCGTTAATTTTCAAAGGATTATTCAGTTTTTAATTCAAATATTTTAATAAATCGTATCATCCAGATCGCCATCACCTTTGTTGCGGCGCAAGATACCTTCCAGTTTATCCATAAACTGCGGAGCAATATCTACCATTCTCTCGGCCAGATGATTCCCTGCGGTAGATATCAACCGTACATCATTCATGCGTACCACCAAAAACCCGATAGGTTTTACTGATACTCCCGCACCACTCCCCCCCGCAAAGGGCAATGTATCATTTTTTGATTGGGGAGATAAATCATATTCTCCTCCGCCAGCCGCAAAACCACAGGCAACCTGGGAAATAGGAATAATTACTGAGCCATCATTTGTTTCAACCGCATCCCCTACAACTGTATTTACATCAACCATTTCCTTAATACTCTGCATGGCAGTTTTCATAAGACTCTCTATAGGATGACCTGTTCCATTTCCGGATTGAGTTTCCATTATAATACCCCCTGACTATCCAAACCAGCATTAAATATGCTATAGCTATAATATGTACCAATCGAATTTTGAATATACCTGTTATCTCACTTTTCAATCGTGGGTTAATGAAATTAAAATCCGGTTCAACCTTCAGATTTAATTGCTTCATTTTAATCCAATTATTAAGCAAACCAACAGCAATTCCTTTAATTGACCAGATGGCCCCGGTTAATAGTCCGGTATACATAGCATCACCAGTACTGCAACAGCTTTTCCAATCCAGACGTTGCAAAATCAGATAATGGCTGATATGCTTTAATAATTTTCTTAGATCTCTTTCGTCACCATGGGTTGCCCCACGGTGTATAATGCTGCGTATAAGCGGAGTAGATCTGGTTTTAAGCCAGTTATTAAATTCCGGCCAATCAGAAAACTCTTTTTTAGTTATCCATAGTTTGCGTTTTCCTGCGGAAAATGGAGATATGATAAAGATTTCAAGGTGAGGGTAAGCTCCCGGCCAGTCAACTTTAAAAATAAAATGTATTTTTATCTTCAGCATCCATAATAGCAAGGATACCAGTAATATAACTAATAAAATAAGGTGCCCTGACATGGTACAATCTCCTGTTTTGGTTATTGTTCCCAGACAGTTCGCCGTCTATGCAAATTTTCAAATTTATCGTGACTGAGCAATGCTGTTTTCAATAATATCAATTACTTTAGCCATTTCATCTTCAACACTTATATTAGTTCGGCCCAATTGAAAAGTCGGACAATGCAGGTTGTAATCCAGAATTTTTTTACTGATCTTATTCAGAGTGATACGACTTTCATAGTAAAAATGCTTTTTCTTATTATTATATCGGGCAATAACATCATCATTATGCTTCTCCCGCCAGATTACCTGGGTATAACGGCGGAAATAATCCACCTCCTGCCAGAACTTTTCCAGGTCGGCATCAATATCTTTTCCTAATTCAATCCAATGAGGAGCAAAATTATTATCTTTTAATATTTTAAAAACCATGCGTAGTTCAGGCGGTTCATAGGGATTTTCCTGCAGATTTAAAGGTTTCCCGGCTCCGGGCAAGTTATTGAATTTACCTTCTTCCTGGGCTTTGAGAATCTGGTTTTCCACCAAATCTTCCGTACTGCTCATATATTGAGCAAGTTTACGGGCTTTTTGGGCTTTGGTCTTTATTTGTTCCTCAATCGACTTTTCAGACACCCTTATTCCTCCTCCAAACCCGGCAATTCCTGCAAACTTGCCAGACCAAAAGCACGCAAAAATTCTTCACCTGTTCCATACAGTATTGGTTTTCCAACTACCGGTTTGATGCCCACCTCTTCTATAAGACCTCGTTCCAGCAAACCTGAAATAGTCTTGTCCCCTTTTACGCCTCTAATGCTTTCAATTTCTGCCCTGGTTATCGGTTGACGGTAAGCAATCAAGGCTAGAGTTTCCAGGGCAGCAGAAGACAATCTGCGCTTAACCGGGCGAATCATTCGAGATAGTATATCTGAGTAATCAGGTTTTGAACATAGTGTATAATAACCATCCTCAAGAATAATCTGAATACCACGATTAGCCTCACGATACTCAACCATCATTTCTCTTAATATCGGCTTTAGTTCCAGTAATGGTACATCAAGTATTTCCACCAGTTCATCAGCACTTACCCGTTCAGCACGAGCAAATAGAATGGCTTCTACTGCACCCTTTATTTCCTCACGCATAATCATGAGATAATTCCACCCGTAAATATATTTTTATATCCTCATTATTATCTTCCTGTATGGCAGTAACCTTTTGCAGGCGAATCAGTTCCAATAAAGCCAGAAATAAAGCCAGGGCCTCCCGTCGTCTTGAAATGCCCTCAAATAATTGCTGCATCCAGATTTCCCGGGCAGGATTATTTAAAGCCAGCATTATTTGCTGCATTTTCTCCTGTATACTGATATCTTCATCAGGAATTTGATATAGTTCGTCAGCTTCCGGCATACGACGCAATATTGCCCGATATGCTCTTAATAAACTTACACTGTTGGTAAGTAATTGTTCTTCTATAACCAGGTCTTCTGATGCTTGGCGAAAAAATACCCGGGGCAAAAGTCCATTTTCCAGTTCAAGCAACCACTGTGCCGCCGTCTTGTATTTTTTATATTCTATTAGTTTTTGCATTAGATCAATCCGTGGATCTTCCTCTTCTTCTCCTTCAGACATTATCGCTCGCGGCAATAATAATTTGGATTTCAAATTCAGCAGATAGGAAGCCATTAGTAAAAAATCACCCATGCGTTCCAGATCATAGTCTCCGGTAACCGACAGGTAGTGCATATATTGTTCGGTAATAACCGCCACCGGAATATCATCCAATTCCACTTCATTTTTTTCTATCAGATACAATAATAAATCCAGTGGTCCATGAAAAGCTTCCAGATCAACTAAATAAGCCACGGTTGATCCTCCCTAAAAAACTATTGCACTAAGTAATCCATAAAGTATCTGCACCAACGGAGTTAGAATTACCGATATGGCACCGCTGACTATCAACAATAACAGGATTAACATACTGTATCTTTCCAGGGAATACATAAAGTTTGCTCCTTCATCCGGAAGTAAACCGGCCAGAATCTTGGAACCGTCCAGAGGTGGTACCGGAATCATATTAAAAGCAGCCAGAATGAGATTTATCCAAACCAAAGGGCCCAGTAATTGAAGGGTATAATATGCCCACTGGGCTTGCTGGTATGGAGATAAATATTTGATTAAAATCATTCCCGCCAGTGCCAACAAGATATTGGTAACCGGTCCAGCCAGGGATACCAGCATCATACCCCGCTTAACCCCAACATTTCTGAAATTTGCCGGATTGACCATAACCGGTTTAGCCCAACCAAAATGAAATATCATCAGCATGGCAAAGCCTATCCAGTCAATGTGAGCCAGCGGATTTAAGGTAAGACGGCCCTGATAGTAGGGAGTATCATCACCTAAATAATCAGCCACTTTACCATGAGCAAACTCATGAAAAGTCAAGCCAATTATTATACCCGGCAACCAAATAAACATTTCATATATACTAGGCATTAATAAATTTATCCTCCTCAATCCACTGAGCCACCATCAGCAGCTCTTCTTGTTTGCTTAATATAAGTCCATTCATTTTTTGTCGGTAAAGTTCAGATAGAATACTACTGTACAATGGTCCGGGCTTTAAACCCATAGCCTTCAAATCATGTCCATTGATTTCCACTTTTACCTTGTCTTTGGCCTCCAAATAATGCACCAGTGTCTCCCAGGTATTTTCATTATGCGCGGTTAACAATAAATAAACCAGCGATTCAGCAGAAAAAGCAGCAATCATTTCATGAATATCTGCCGGTGATGATTTGCCATGTACTTCAATAGCCCGAATAATATCACCCGTCTTACGAGAATTCCTAATACTGTTACTGGCATATTGATCCAAATAATAGCGGCTTATTACTTCTTCAATCTGTTCATCAGATAATTGGGCCAAAATAACCATAATATAAACCAACCAGGCTCTAAATTCGTTGTTATATTCTCTTTCTTGCCACCAGGCTATAACTACTGGTATGCGTCTTAAAGTAGTACGACTAATTTGTTGCAGGTCTACTTCGGGCAGAATATATTTCCATACGCCTATTTCTCTCATTCGGTACAGTGATGCCACCGGGTCTTTCTCATTTAAAATTAAAATTAATTCCTGAAGTATGCGTTTATGAGATAGCTTACCCAACATATTACGGTCAATAGCATCTTTGGCAAATCTCAATGTATCAGGCTCAATAGTAAAGCGATAACGCTGTTCAAAACGGATAGCTCTTAAAACACGGGTAGGATCCTCAACAAAACTCAAATTATACAATACACGTATAAAACCATTTTCAATATCCTTACGCCCACCAAAATAATCGATTAAATTCCCAAACGAATCCGGATTAAGGCAAATGGCCAAAGTATTAATGGTAAAATCTCTTCGGTACATATCTTCACGAATAGATGATTTTTCTACGGTCGGCAAGGCTGCCGGAAACTCATAATACTCCGTGCGAGCGGTAGCCACATCTATTTTAAAGCCATCCGGCAACACCACTACTCCAGTTTTAAAACGGGGATGAATTCGTTCCTTTCCGCCCAGTTTTTGAGCCAAAGAACGTGCAATAGACTCTCCATCTCCCTCAACTACCAAATCAACATCAAAATTGGGTACGCGGATAAATAAATCTCTTACAAAGCCTCCTACACAATATACTGTGCTCTCATGTTCCTCGGCTATTTCACCGGCAATTTTCAAAACAGTCAATATCCGAGAAGGCAAGCGGTCGTGCATTAGCTCCCAACAGTTCTCTTTTTCTGACTCGCTGCCCGTGCCCGAATATAAAACTTCATGATCTTCAGGATAATCTTCCCCATGCAGGGTACGCAAAATATCGGTACGAGATACAATCCCCACTAGTTTTCCATTTTCTACTACCGGAAGTCTCCCAATATCGTGTTCAACCATTAATCGCTGAATCTCATTAACTGGCGTTTCAGGCTCAACGGATAAAATTGCGGTGGTCATAAATCCTTTTACCGGTGCATGCCCCAAATCATGAATACGGGCTTTATCAACATCGCGACGAGATATTACACCTACCATTTGATCATTTTCCACTACCGGCATACCGGTATGTCCATAGCGGAGCATTATTTTACCGGCTTCTTCCATGCTATGCGACATGGGTATGGTTTTAACCGGCGTAGACATTATATCTTTAGCCAGCATACCGGGAGTACAATTATCCCCCAGTCCGGCAGTAATAATCCCTATTATTTCTTCTACTCCCTGAGCTTTTACAACCGCCGAAGCTGCCTTGTCATGACCTCTTCCTCCTAAAGGCCTTAAAATATCATTAACCTTAATATTACCGGTACGGCTACGACTTACTACATGAATCCTGCCTTCCATTCGTGCTAAAACGAAAATCACATCACTGTTTTCCATTTCAAACAACCGATGGGTTACAATATCCAGGCCGGGAATAAACTCCTCACCATCATCAACTGCTATTACTACATCTATATTATTAATTCGGTAATGACGGGCTGTATTAAGCAGTTGCTGCAGTAATTGGCGCTGTTCACCTGAAAAAGGCTGATCCATAAAATTAGCTACTACAGAAAGGTTGGCTCCCCACTCCAACAAATTGGATACTGCCCTTAAATCCCGGGGGGTAGTGTAAGGAAAAAGTAAGCTACCGGTATCTTCATATATTCCCAGAGCTAAAATGGTCGCTTCAAAGGAACTAACCGTAAGGCCCTGGTCCAATATTTTTTCAACCAATATAGTAGTCGCAGCCCCCGTATTATGTATTTCGGTTATGGGACCACGTAAATCATCAGGTGATACCGGATGATGATCATAAATATAGAACTCCATATCTGATTGCGCAGCAGTTGATTTCAAATGTCCCAAACGATTAATATTGGCTGTATCTACCAATATCATGCGTTTAACCCTCGATAAATCAATTTCACGAGGGCTCTTTATAATCAGAGAGTCTTTATATAAAGCTAAAAATTGCCTGACATTCTTGGATAAGGTTCCCGAAAAAACTTTTACGGCACCAGGATAAAGTTTACCTGCTGCCACCATAGAAGCCAAGCCGTCAAAATCGAGGGCATTATGCGATGTAATAATATCCAAATTATTTATCTCCCTATTTTAATGTTGCTCCGGGATAGGGAAAGAGCAATAACTACCTATGTCATAAAGCATGTTTTGTGCCCATAGAGTATCCCGATACTTTTTACTCAATATCAATTATTGACATGGTGCAACGGGATATGCAAATTAACTTTTCAGCTTCATTATAAATACGAATATCCCACACAATAGTTCTGCGCCCCACATGCACAGGAACACCAACAGCTTTTACAATTCCATCCCGCACGCTACGAATATGATTGGCGTTAATCTCCAGTCCCACTGCCCGCTGCCGGGAAGCATCTATATGCAAATAGCTGCCTGAAGAAGCTACTGTTTCGGCAATAACTACTGAAACCCCTCCATGCATTATGCCAAACGGTTGATGATGAATTGGAGCTACCGGCATCTGTGCTACTACCCTTTCCGGAGTATATTCAATAATCTCGATGCCGAGTGTATTCATAACCGTGTTTTCCAGATTAAATCCTGAAGCATCCTGCAAATCAATCTCCCCCATATCCATATTGATTATTTATCTTTACATTATATCAGTTTATATACTCTTTCATTGCTTATTACAGTTACCGGGGTGCTTTCAATCGTTGAGGTATGATGTCATTACTAATCAAATCTGCATAAGTTTCCCGTTTTATAATTACATCACTTCTACCATCATTAACCAGTACCATAGCTGGTCTTGGCAAGCGATTATAATTACTGGACATGCTATAGTTATATGCTCCGGTTGCAAATACCACTAATAAATCACCCGCCTCAGCTGCAGGTAATTCAATGTCCCAGATTAACATATCTCCGGATTCGCAACATTTACCGGCGATGGATACCACTTCCTGCGGTGACAGATTAGCTTTGTTGCCCAAAATAGCGCTGTATTTGGCATCATAGAGGGCAGTTCTAATATTATCGGCCATACCTCCGTCTACCGCCAGATATTTTCTGACATTGGTGACCTCTTTCCAGGAACCAATTGAATAAATGGTGACGCCTGCGGGACCAACTATAGCTCTGCCCGGTTCCACTATTACTCGAGGTATATTTATATTTGCCTGACGGGCTTTTTCCGCCACAGTACTCATAACTGCATCAGCCCAATCATCTGCATAAGTAGGGTCATCTCCGGCGGAATAGTAAATACCAAAGCCGCCCCCCATGTCAATTTCATCTAACTGATAACCTAATTTATTATGTATTTCAACCACAAAATCCATCATCAAAGCAGTAGCCTGACGAAATGAATCCATCTCAAATACCTGGGAACCAATATGGCAATGCAGCCCTACCAGGTTTATATTAGGACTATTCAGTGCCATCTTTATTCCTTCCATTGCCTGCCCATCGGGTAAAGTAAAACCAAACTTGGAGTCAATCTGTCCGGTCTGAATAAATTCATGGGTATGAGCCTCCACTCCTGGTGTAATACGCAGCAGAATATCCTGGGTATAGTTCTTTGCCCGGCATAAATCAGACAGTAAAGAGAGCTCGTAAAAATTATCAACTACTATGCGACCAACGGAATTATCAATTGCCAGTGTAATTTCATCTATGCTTTTATTATTGCCATGAAAATAAATAAGCTGGGGAGGGAACCCGGCTTCCAGGGCAGTATATAATTCCCCGCCGGAAACCACATCCAGTCCCAGTCCCTCCTCGTTAACCATACGTATAATAGCCAGAGAAGTCAGTGCCTTACTGGCGTAAAGAACCAGTGAGTTTCCCTGCCGGGCAAACGCGTCTCTAAAAGCCCGGCAGTTCTGTCGAAAGCCCAGCTCATCAATAACCCATAATGGAGTTCCGTAATCACGGGCTAAATCGACTACATCAATTCCCCCTATTTCCAAATGCCCTGCCTCATTAAACTGCATGGTTCCAGTTAAATACATGCCTTTTGTTTCCTCCAGTCCCGCTAAATTGTGCTCAGTTTAACATTGGTTCTGCAGTAGCGTCAACGCTACCTTCCGGTATATACATAATACAATCACCTGTTTTTGGTATCTGTAGGTTATTGTCATACTCCGTCAACGCTCACTAATATATTTATACAACCTGCCTGGAAATTCAGTGAAGACCCCATGATTGTAAGATACAACCCATTAATGAAAATGGTTGTTATGCATACTTCCTCAACAACAATAATCTGCATCACCATAGTTAAATTAACACAATTATACATACAATAATAAAATCTGCGAAAATCCGGATAATCCGCGTCATCCGCGTGAATTAAAATCTCTGTTTTCTATCTAATCATACATTTGATAATTAAAAACCGGACTTATTTAAGTCCGGTATATTATTGTTTTTATATTACAGCCGTAATAATCCTTACTGTTGTATATTATCCGTTTTATTTTCCGGTTTATTGTCCTGTTCTTTAGACTCCTTGGAATGAGACGCCTTTTCTGTGCTTTTAGAAACAGTATCCGCTTTTAATCGGTTCAATTCTTTTTGTAATTTTTTATTCAATTGATGTAATTCTTTTTCCTGTTTAGCCAATTTATAATACCTGAAACTATCCAGCAAAAATGTAATCAGTGCTCCTGCACAGGCTGCAATAAGTACTACTATTGCCAGGGAAACTTCCGGAGAGGCCCAGTTTAAATAGCGGATACTAACTACAGCATTGTTCTGAAATACAAAAACTGCAATACCAATAGTAAAAATTAGTGCTCCAATTAAATATAACGGCATCGGTTAGCCCCCTTTCCAGCTGACATCCGGTTCGATTTAAATTTTATAGCATAAATACCGTATTTGTCCATAATCATCGTATAAGTTAAGGGGTCCATAATAATGAACCCCCTTAAACTTTTATTCAATAAACTAATTTATGCCTTGTTGCCTCTGATTTGATACAGCACCGGACTGGTAATAAAAATTGACGAGTAAGCTCCGATGGTAAAACCAATTAACATAGCCAGGACGAACAACTTAATTGATTCTCCGCCGAATATTATTAATGCTACCAGGGCAAATACACTGGTGAGAACTGTATTAACTGAGCGGTTCATCATCTGCATTATACTTCGGTTAAGCAAAGTGGCAAAATCTTCTTTGGACTTGATACGAAGATTTTCACGAACCCGGTCAAAGATAATAATAGTATCATTAATCGTATAACCTATAACCGTTAATATGGCAGCAATAAAAGCACTGTTGATTTCCCATTGAAACAGAGAAAAGAGACCCAAAACAATCAATACATTATGAATAATTCCTACAATTGCCGCTATACCAAAAGTCCATTCAAATCTAAATGTAATATACAACAGCATCATTACCGTAGCTATTAATAAAGCCAATATAGCGTTGCGGGTAAGTTCCTTACCTATAACTGCCCCTACATTTTCCGAACTCAAAAATTCGACCTGTTTGAATTCAGTTTTAAAATTGGCCATTACTTCGTCGGTTTTTTCCTGACTTAATGCTGAAGTGCGAATATAAAACTCATCACCGCTTTTTTGTACATCCGCCTTACCAATTTTCATATCAGCCAAAACTTCACTTACCTGAGCAGAAGTTGTTCCTGCAGGCAATTTAATATGCAACATTGATCCACCGGAAAAATCTATGCCCAGATTAAGTCCTTGCATCATTAAAGAGATTATACCGGGTATAATAATCAGGGCGGAAATAATATAAAACCATTTTCTTTGTTGAATTATCTGCATTGCCTACCCTCCTTATATCCCGTATAACTTCTGATTCTTGGTTATATTTGCAGAAAGCACTAACATATAACGCGTGAAGGTCAGTACTACCAGCATGCTCATAATAATACCTATGGATAAGGTAACTGCAAAACCTTTGATTGGACCGGTGCCAAAATACATCAATACCCCGGCAGTAATCAAGGTAGTTATATTGGAATCCAGAATGGCAGTAAATGCACGGGAAAAACCGGATTCTATACTGGCAACCAGGGTTTTTCCCAGTCGCAGTTCTTCTTTTATGCGTTCATAAATTATTATGTTGGCATCAACCGCCATACCTATCGATAAAACAAATCCAGCGATACCGGGCAGGGTCCATACTGAACCCAGCAATACCATTGCGGTGACAACCAATAATCCATAAAGGGCCAGGGAGAAGGCAGCTATGGTACCCGGCAGGCGATAATAACCAATCATAAAAATTAATATGGCGATTAAACCAATTAGACCGGCTTTTAAACTCTTCTCCAGAGAATCAGCACCCAGGGTCGGTCCAATAGACCTTTTCTCCATAATCTCCAACGTAACCGGCAAAGCACCGGACCTAAGCAGAACTGCTAAATCTTCCGCTTCTTTGGCAGTAAATTGCCCTTCTATAACTGCATTACCATCAGTTATTGCTGTTCTGACTGTAGGAGCGCTAATCGCTTCTCCGTCCAGAACTATTACGATAGGTTTGCCTATATTGGCAGTAGTGGCAGCTGCAAATAATTGACTTCCATCTTTATCAAACTCCAACAATATTTCAGCTGTCTGTCCATTCTGCGTCATGCGGGCTTCAGCATTCTTAAGGTTTTTACCGGTTAACAACAAATTCCCGCTTTCATCATAAAACTCCAATTGTGCAGTGTTTTTTAACATCTTAACTGCTGCTTCCGGATCATTTTCTCCGGCAATTTCTATAACCACCCGATCATCACCCTGCGGGTAAACGGAAGTCTCCTTTACACCCAGAGTGTCCACGCGATTACGAAGTATTCCTACCGCTTTCTGAATGGTATCAGCAGTCAGCTTTTCTCCCTCATTTTCCTCTGCCTGCAGTACAACCCTCAGTCCGCCCCTTAAATCAAGTCCCAGGTTGATGTTATTCAACAGTGGCTGACTGGTGAAATATAGCAGCAAGCCTAGAGTTACTACGGCAAGAGCCACGATGAATATACTAGTGTTCTTGCTCACTAGCCTTTTCCTCCTTCCAACAACTAAAAAATTTATATATTAAAGCAATTTCGCCCCATTTATAACTAATCCAAACTCACAATTAAAGTAATTAGCTGCTTTTTGACACATAAGCATACGGCTTAAAAATATCTCAAAATACTCCATTACCGGGCATATATTGGTGTCTATCGTCAAATCCATGGTAATGATTTTATTTTCACCATCAATTATCAGATTTGACTTCTGTGCAGCATAATTTACGCGATCATGAATATCAAAAGTAGCTACATCCTGATTTCTAACCCGATTACGATGTACATGTGACTTATCTGCCAGGATAAGTGCAGCAGCAACTTCATTAACCGGTTGGCCGCTGCCTTCATCATGGTTACCTATGGCAGCAGTAATAATAGAAATTTCTTTAGGGTCCATACCTGAACGTCGTAAAATTTCCAGAGCCATTATTGAACCGCTTTGGCTATGTCCATTGCGATTAATAACATTGCCTATATCATGCATATAAGCCGCAATGCCGGCTAATTCAGCTGTTCGTTCATCATATCCCAGTTTAAGCATGATATCCCGACTGACTCTGGAAACCACAGACAAATGCATTTTACCATGATCGGTGAAACCCATCTCGCCTAAATGCTTATTACCGGTTTCTATAAACCCATTGACCAGAGGGTTGGACTTGATATCCTGTAAAGTTACCATTTTATTGAGGGTCTCCTACGCGATAAGCTATAGCTTTCTTAATAAACTCTATTTCAGTACTGTCACCGGTTTTTAGAACAAAAGTATCTTCTTTTACCCTGGTTATTTCACCTCTTACTCCCCCGATAGTAACAACCTTTTCACCTTTTTTAAGACTGTCAATCAAGTCACCGTGTTTTTTCTCCTGACGTTTACGCGGCATGATAATAAAAAAGTAAAAAATGCCGATAAACACTCCAAACCAGATTATCAGTTGTATCCACTGATTGTTCATTCCCACTTCTGCAATCACTCCTTAACCTCTCAAACTTTATTACACTTCGCTAGCATTTACCAGAATCCTCTTGTTAAAAGCTGTATTTTTTAAAGAAATCCCGGTAAAATTCATCAAATCTTCCCTCTGATATAGAATTTCTTGTATTTTCCATTAATTGTACCAGAAAATATACATTATGGTAGCTCAACAATCTATGCGCCAGAATTTCCTCGGCTTTAATCAGATGCCTGATATAGGCCCGGCTGTAATTTTTACATACATAACAGGAACATTCTTCATCAATTGGTGAAAAGTCTTCGGCAAAACCAGCATTGCGTACCGTTATTTTACCATGACTGGTATAGGCAGTTCCATGTCTGGCCAGGCGGGTGGGAAGTACGCAATCAAACATATCTACCCCCCGTTTAACTCCTTCCAGTAAATCCTCCGGTTCTCCTACTCCCATCAAATAACGAGGTTTATTAACTGGCAGTACTGAGTTTGTTACCTGCAAAATATCATACATTATTTCCTTGGGTTCACCAACACTTAAACCTCCAATCGCATAACCGGGAAAATCAAGCCGGATTAAATCAGCAGCGCTCTTTTGGCGTAACTCCGGGAATATATTTCCCTGTATTATACCAAATAATGCCTGATCCTGCCGGTAATGTGCTTCCTGGCAGCGCCTAGCCCACAATGTAGTCCTTTCCACAGCTCTTTTGGCTTCTTCATAAGTACAGGGGTAAGGGGCACATTCATCAAAACACATGGCAATATCTGCCCCCAGCTTTTGTTCAATTTCCATTACCAGTTCGGGGGTCAAAAAATGTTTGGAGCCATCCAAATGAGAACGAAACTCTACTCCTTCATCCGTTATCTTCCGCAATTTACTAAGGCTGAATACCTGAAATCCTCCGCTGTCAGTCAGAATATTACGTTTCCAGTTCATAAAGCTGTGCAAACCACCGGCCTTTTCTATAAGATCAGCACCGGGTCGTAAATATAAATGATAAGTATTGGATAGTATTATACCGGCACCAATATCGTATAAGTCGTCAGGGGTAAGCGTCTTTACCGTAGCCTGAGTACCAACCGGCATAAATACCGGAGTTTCAATTTCCGCATGCGATAATTTCAGTTTGCCCAGCCTGGCTGAACTGGAAGAATCCTGACAAGTTATATTAAAACTTAACACCGCAACCTCCAGATTAAATAATTAACATGGCATCCCCATAACTAAAAAAGCGATAACGCTGTTGTACTGCCATATTATAAGCGTTACTGGTTAAATCCAACCCGGCAAACGCTGCCACCAACATCAGTAATGATGAACCCGGCAGATGAAAGTTGGTTAGTATTCCATCTATGGCCCCAAACTCATAACCGGGATAGATATATTTGCAGGTTTCTCCACTTCCGGGTAAGAATCCAGATTTATTATTATATATTGTTTCCAGAGTTCTGACTACAGTTGTTCCAACTGCTATTATTCTGTGCCCGCTGGCGCGGGTTTGTTTCAATTGCTCGGTTGTCTGTTCATCAACTTCAAAATATTCACCATGCATGGTATGCTGCCTGATATCCTCACTGCTAACCGGTCGAAAAGTACCTAATCCCACATGTAATAAAATCCGGGCAATATTAATTCCCTGTTTTTGCAGATTTAATAATAGCGATTCAGTAAAATGCAACCCCGCCGTTGGGGCTGCTACTGAACCCCACTGGCGGGCATAAACGGTCTGATAGTTGAAATTATCCTCCTGACTGGCTTCCCGGTTAATATAGGGTGGTAAAGGCATTCTGCCCATCCGGTTGATAAACTCTTCTTCATCAGTACAATTGTGGAAGACAATAATTCTGCCTCCCTCCAATTGCAGATTATCCAATACTTCAGCGGTTACTTCACTATCAGGGAAATGTACCATGGTTCCCGGTTTTATTCTTCTCCCCGGTTTTACCAGCGCTTCCCACGTATTGTCAGTCTTCTTTAACAGCAGTAATTCCACCTGACCACCGGTTGCTTTAAAACCATATAATCTGGCCGGTATAACCCTCGTATCATTTAGCACCAGAGTGTCGCCAGCCTGAAGGTACTGTCCAATCTCTTTAAAAATGCGGGATTCAAGTTCGCCGGTGTGACGGTTGGCTACCAGCAACCTACATTCATCCCGCGGCTCAACCGGATATTTAGCGATTAACTCTTGAGGAAGATCATACTGATAGGTACTTAGTCTGTATGGTTCTATATCCTTAATATTGTTCAACATTAATTTATCTCCGCCCCATAAAATTAAGTATAAAAGTTAAGATTAAACTTATTATCAGCATGGTTGCCAGGGGAAAATAAAAGCTAAAATTGCCTTTATGGATTACAATATCCCCCGGGAGCTTAAACCCGGTAAAACCAAATCGGGATAACAATAACAGCAACGCCCCGATAAATATTAAGGTCAGACCCATAGAAATTATTATTCGTGCCCAATACTCAATCAATTTATTTGCCTGTTTCCTTTACTTTATCAACATCACGATCAGCATATCTTTCCAGTTCACTGTACAAACAACCACAATATTGCTGACGGTATAAGCCCATATCCTTGGATAATTGTACAGTCTGTTTAAAACCTTCACGAAAGTCCCGATATAAAAAAGGCACTCCGTATTTTTCACCCATGGCCTGTCCGGTTTCTTTAATTAAATTATGGTTTTGATAAGTGCTGACCAGCAATGTAGAGGTAAAATAATCAAATTTTCCCCGGGCAGCTATATGGGCAGCTTTTTCCAGCCGCATCTGATAACAAAATCTGCAGCGCTGGGTTTCCCGATAAGAAATCTGCTGAAAATATTTTACTGCATCATAATCAGGGTCCAAAATTAATTTAAGTTGGACAGCTTCCGCATATTTTTCCAATGATTCACGACGTTTCAGGTATTCGGTATAGGGGTGAATATTAGGATTGTAATAATAACCTATAACCTCAAAACCGTCATCACGCAAACTGGGCAACGGGTAAGTTGCACAGGGACCACAGCATATATGCAGCAATACTTTAGGTTGGCTTTCGACAGACATTTTTTCCTCCATATTTAAAACCGGGTTAACATAATTAGAACTCAAATAATCCCGGACTGGTATCATTTTGATAAGCTATTCCCAGGTGGCGGTAGGCCCGCTCCAGAGCAATTCTACCGCGCGGTGTCTTCTGAATCAAGCCCAGTTTTAACAGATAAGGTTCATATACATCTGTTATGGTATCCTGCTCTTCGGAAACGGAGGCGGCCAATGTTTCCAGTCCTACCGGACCACCGCCAAACTTGACAATGATTGATTCCAGTATCATTCTATCCATCATATCCAGACCGCATTCGTCTATTTCCATCATTTGCAGAGCCTTATTGGCCGTATCCTTGCTTATTATGGAATGCGATTTTACCAGTGCATAATCACGAACCCTCCTGAGCAAACGATTGGCCACCCGAGGGGTACCCCGGGAACGGCGTGCTATTTCCATAGCTCCTTCCGGTTCAATCTCAATTCCCAGAATACCTGCGGCTCGTTTAATAATTAGTGCTAATTCTTCATCCTGATAAAAGTCCAGACGACAGGTGATTCCGAAACGATCACGTAATGGTGAACTGAGAAGTCCCGGACGCGTTGTGGCTCCAATCAGTGTAAAGGGTGGCAGATCAAGTCGTATGGTCCTGGCTGCCGGTCCCTTTCCAATTACGATATCAATTACATTATCCTCCATAGCCGGATACATTATTTCTTCCACGGTACGATTAAGTCGATGGATTTCATCAATAAACAGAACTTCACCCGCATCCAGGTTTGTTAATATGGCGGCCAAATCACCAGGTCGTTCAATGGCCGGTCCGGAAGTTTTACGAATAGGTTTGCCAATTTCATGGGCGATAATTGACGCCAGCGTAGTTTTCCCCAAACCAGGTGGTCCACTGAGCAGTACATGATCCAAACTATCCTGTCTTTCCCGCGCTGCAGCTACAAACACGCTGATATTTTCTTTAACCTTTTCCTGGCCTATGTAATCCTGTAACGTTAATGGCCTGATTGATATTTCCGGGGAGTCTTCCTCTGATAACCAATGTGGTGAAATTAACCTGTCATCCTGCATTGTCTAACCCCCCCTTATTTTAGTTGACTGCTATTCTTCATTTTTAATACCAACTTAACATTTTCTTCCACCCGGTTACTATATTTCCCACTTTCCACCAGTTCGCGCAATAGTGGGAAAACTTCACTGCGACTATATCCCAATGCTTCGAGGGCATCAATTACATCATCCATAGCACTGTTTTCTGCCGATACCTGACCGGTAGTATCCAGGTCCTGTACCTTATCCTTTAACTCAAATAAAAGTCTTTGCGCTGTCTTCTTACCAATCCCCGGCAATTTAACCAGAGTCTTTTCATCCTGACTGGCCACTGCCAGATAAAAATCCGCTGGCTCTATATGGGCTAACAGATTAGCTGCCCCCCGGGCACCTATCCCTGATACTGTCAGTAATAGCTTAAATAGCCTCAACTCGTCTACGGTAAGAAAGCCATATAACTTGAATTCATTTTCCAGCACTTGCATATGAGTATGCAAAGTTATGCGTTCACCTAATCGAGGTAATCGTGAAAAAGCTCGGGCATGAATGACAATCTCCCATCCAATACCGTTTATTTCCAGGATAGCCTTTTCAGGCTCCGCATCTGCCAATATACCTGTCATATAAGATATCATTATTTGCTCCCCCCTAAAAGATTTTGCAGACGCCAGGAATGGGCATGGCAAATGGCAATCGCCAAAGCATCCGCAGCATCGTCAGGTTTAGGCATTTCCTTCATAACCAGAATTTTTTGTACCAGTAGCTGAACCTGCCGTTTATCAGCAGTACCGTAACCAACCACCGCTTTTTTTACCTGCAGCGGAGTATATTCACATACCTGCAAACCGTTGCTGGCTCCTGTAAACACAGCTACCCCCCTGCTTTGTGCTACGCTGATAACTGTCTTGGCATTTTTATGATAAAAGATTTGTTCTATGGCCATCACTTCCGGTGAGTATTGAATAATTAATTGTTCAATTTTATTATTTATCATACACAACCGCTGCTCCATAGGAGCATCGGATGGAGTAGTAATGACACCATAATCTATCAACATACATTTGTTACCTGAAGACTCTATTACACCATATCCGGTGGTTGCAGTTCCAGGATCAATTCCCAAAATGATCATATAAGATTAACCCCATATTCTTCGAAATGTTAACCTTATATTACTGTAAAATCAGGTAGATGGCTATTGGGTGAATCAAAGGAAGGGTAGATTTTGTAGACGCGGCATTTTTTTGTCATCCTGAGCATAGCGAAGGATATCGACCAGGCATAGCAGACTCTTCGCTTCCGCTCAGAGTGACATGTTCAGGAGCTTTAAGCCCTTCTCCTTACAAATTACAGATATTCATCGAAATTTTCCAGAGCATCATTTAATTGTTCCATATTTTCAAACTCATACTCACCATGCAAAATCTTATTCTTTATTTCTTCGGGCAATTGGTCGGTATATAAATTAGTAACCCTTTGCAAGACATCATTTTCTGCATCAGGTCCCTGGAAGATTGCTATCCGACCTTTGTAGTCCTTTAACCGGCAGCGGTCCTCCTCCTGTGGACACCACCCTTCAACTGCCTGGTTAATAGTCAGGGTATTATCTTTAAACCTAACCTGATAACCATTTTTAAGTGGATATAAGGTTTTTACCTGAGCAATAGTTTTGCCGATAACTTTTTCTTTTTCTTTAAACTCAGAAATTACCACATGGCTACAACGGCTAAATTGCTGTTCAAATATTATTTGGGTATCCTGTTTAACAATCTTCTCCGGTTCTTTAACCTGCATTACCGGTTTTTCTTCTACTGCACCTGCCTGTAATTCCCGGTAGATAGTAGCAATATAATATCCGGTAACGGCGCTGATTAATAAAACTGCGATTAAAACAACCAGATTTATTTTTTTGGTTATCAAAACGACTCACCTCTTAGCACTATTTTTTACCAGATGATGGTTGTTTATACTTATTTTTTAGCCAAGCTTATATGTTTGACTATTGTTGATTATTAATTTTAGGTTAATTTTTTATTTTTTACTTGCATACGCAGCACAAATAAGGTTTATAATGAAAGTAGGAAAGTCAAACTAATGTCAAAGTAATTTGAATTTTCAAAATATTTATTGTTGTAAAGGATAGAAATTCGTCATAAGGGGGCGATTGTATTGAAGAACACTATAGACCGATATCTGTCAGAGTTAAATCGGGTAGCCTATGACATACTGGATCCTAATTTTGCAATGGATGAAACACCAATCTTTTACACTGGAAGTAGTATGTTTCCCGATGCACCTCTTTCAGATGAAGACCTGGACCTTTTTGACACTGTCAGTTGGGTTATGAGTCCCAACCCGGAATCAGAATCACAAAAACCTCAGGCCAATACTTCTTTAATGGATTTTGCATCCTTGGAACAGGCTTGTAGAGTTGCCATGGACTCCGGATACTTTTGGGGTGCCAATGATATGGACCTGAATGTCCTGGGAAAAATGGATACTGATCTTGAGTCAGCTATCAATCATCTAAATGAGGAATGTTTTCCGGTTTCAGAAGAAGATTTATTAGCCCAATTTGATAATTGGTCAGGTACACCTATGGATATTTTATCTTTATATGGGGATGTGGATTACGGTCATAATATTTATGAAGAAGGCTTTGAAATGGATCTGCCCATAAGAATTTTCAGCAGTAACGAAGATTTAATAGTTAAAGCCAACGTTCCCTGGGTAAAATTTGACAGTTTTGAGGCTATGGATGTTTATTCCAACAAGATTAATTTGAAGAGTGTTTTATCTTTGTTGCCGGTACGAGTCAATTCCAGAGAAATGAAGGTTAGCTTTGTTGATGGTGAATTTAAATTGGAAATGCCTCGGATTGAGGAAAAAGAAACCAAGCTGGAAAAACTTCAATAAATTTTAGTTTGATTCCAAATTAAACCCTTTAAAGCCCGGCTCTCCAGCCAATCAGCTTTAAAGGGTTTTTTTATGGTGACAGTTTACCTGTTTACCGGCGTATAGATGTAAAAGTTATTGATTGAAGGGAGAATTAAAAAAGTGTCACACATAAACAAATTATTAATATCTTCGGTTTTAACCATCATGTTTCTATTTAGTGCAGTACTCCTTCCTGTTCAAGCCTCAACTGCACCAATAAGTCTGGAGCAAGCTATTAAAACAGCTAAAACCTGTTTTCCCTTAACAGAAAGTTTTTCTGAGTTTTCTTCCGAGTATTCCAGTTCCCCATTTCAATCAGTCTGGAATCTTAATTGGGGTTCCAAAGACCCTGCACCGGGAAGCCTGTATGTATCAGTTGATGCCCATACTGGTAATGTCCTGAATATGAATTACTGGGTAAATAAACCCGTCGATAAAACCAGCAGGAATATTTCTACTGACCAGGCTTTAGCTATCGGAGAAAAGTGGTTATCTACTCTGGCAGCTGACAAGATTAATAACTTACGGTTTGTAACCGGACAAAATCTAATTCCCCTTTCCAACAACGGCTATGAAACTTTAAATCTGCGCTGGCAACGTTACGAGAACGGAATACCAGTGATAGGTAATGGGGTTACTATGTATATTAATCTATCCTCCGGCCAGTTGAGCAGTTATAATCTACAATGGGTTGAAGGACAATTCCCCCAATCAGACCAGGCTATAAAAGCCGACCAGGCAATTAAAGTGTTTCGGGATGAGAATATGCTGGCCAGGCAATATTTTATTTCTCATTACCGGATTTTCTCAAATTCTCAATCCTCCCCACCCGTGCAATTGGTATATTTACCAGAGCATCCTTCCGGAGCTGTAATTGATGCTATCAGCGGTAAACCTCTGATTCTAAAACCAGGACAATGGAATACCAGATCTGATCTGGAAATGGAAATGATGTCCGGGGGTATGGGCAGTGCTGATCAAGGAGCTGACAATATCGCTAAATTAAGCCCTGAAGAAGTTGCTGAATTGGAAAAATCCAAAAATATTCTCAGCCAGGAGCAGGCTATGGAAAAAGTTAAGCGTTGGGTAAGTATCCCATCGACAGCTATTTTAACTAATGCCAGCTTATCACGCTATTATAATAATCCAGATACCCGGGTATGGAGTTTTAACTGGGATATTCCTCAGGGAGATAATCCTGCTCCGATGCGTTCTATATGGGCAACTGTTGATTGTCAGACCGGACAGGTTTATTCATTCTATCAGTCAATTAACCAAACCGGTAATGGAGTATTGACTGAAACCGAAGCAGAACAACTGGCTAAGGATTTTATAAAACAAATTGAGCCGTCGCTTTCCGATCAACTGGTTTTGGAAAAACAGAATCAAAATATTATTCCCTTTCAAACTAAACCAGCTGACTTACCCTCGGAATGGAATTTTAGCTTTACCCGATTGGTTGACGGAATTAAATTTCCTCATAATGGGATTAATATAACTATATCCGGTATTAACAAACAGATTATAAGTTACAATCTTAACTGGTCAAAACATAATTTCCCTTCTTCCAGTGAATCCCTTGGTTCTGACTCCGCTCATGCAATCTATTTGAAGCATGCTCCGTTGTCCCTTTGTTACAATATCATTAATTCAGAAAATGCTTCCAGAGAAATAAAATTAGTCTATCAATTACTGCCTACCTACGATAAAGTCGGCATGGCTATGATTGATGCCCGCAACGGAGAACCTCTTGATTATATGGGTAAACCATTATCATCCAGAATTATCCCGCGTACCTTCACTGATATTAATGGTCATTTTGCCGCTGAGCAAATAAATTTGGTTGGCCAGGCAGGACTGATGTCGGAATATGGAAATTTATTTAAACCTGATGAAAAGATAAACCTGGTTACTTTCTTAAGAGCCTTGCTGGGTGCCTGGGATGGTGCCAACAATTTTACAAATTCTGATGATGATCAGATTATTAAAACTTGTCAGGAACGTGGCTGGTTAAAAGAAAAGGTTTCAGCAAGTGACCCTCTTACCCGTGAGCAATTGACCCGCCTGGTTATTCGCAGCCAGGGTCTGGGATTGCCGGCTAAGTACCCACAAATATTCACTAACCCTTATCCACAGGATAAAAGCATTACTGATTCCAACCTGGGGTTTGCAGCCATGGCTAATGGTTTCGGCTGGCTTTATCTACAGGATGCCTTTAACGCCAATGATGAAGTAACACGAGGAGAAGCAGCTTATACACTGGTGAAAAGCCTGCATTATTAAAGGATAAATTATGATTCTACTGTAAAAACCCTCGTTTTTGCAGTAGAATCATTTATTTTATGGTTAAAATTCTTCCATTATGAACTATACATATTTTAAATTTCCGTCTATCATTAGTTTAATAATGCAGAATCATTCCATGAAAAAGATTTTGCGAAATTATTTTTTATTATTTAAGGAGGGTATACTTATGGAGTTTAAAACAATTATTCTTGAAAAGAAAGACCAACTGGCAACCATTATTTTTAATCGTCCTGAAGCGATGAACGCTTCCAATGCTCAGTCAATAGCGGATATGGCGGCTGCTGTTGCCAATATTGAGGCTGACGATAATATACTGGCTACTATTGTAACCGGTGGAACCGAAGTATTTGCTGCCGGCGGAGACATCAAATACTTTTCAGAAGCAGGACATTTGGAAATGGAAAGTTTTATTGCCAAATGTCACGCTATTAATGACACCATAGCCGCTTCACCCAAACCCTATATTGCAGCTATTGGCGGTATGGCCCTGGGCGGAGGTATGGAAATAGCACTCGCCTGCGATATCCGTATCGCTGCTGACAATGCTATTTTTGGTATGCCCGAAATAAACATAGGTATCATTCCCGGCGCCGGAGGAACCCAGCGTTTACCGCGTGTAGTAGGTTCCGGATGGGCCAGACACCTGATACTGACCGGTGAAATGATTAATGCGGAAACTGCATTGAGCATTGGACTGGTTACCAAATTGGTACCCAAAGATGAGCTTCTTGGCGCCACAGAAAAACTGGCCAAATCATTGTCACGTAAAAGTCCTATGGGAATACGCAGTGCAATTAAATGCATAAATATGAGTGAAACTTCTGATATGCCTACCGGTCTGGCTTATGAACAGAAAGCCTGGGCTTTCCTCTTCTCTGGTTCCGATAGAGCTGAAGGAATGAAAGCATTCCTGGAAAAACGCCGTCCGGTTTACATTAATAGATAGCCAAAATAGTATTCAATATTTAAGGGCGATATTAAAGTTTATACTTTATATCGCCCTTTGTGATTTATAATTTTTCCATGATTTCATCGGGGATATCCATGTTGGCATATACATTCTGCACATCATCATGGTCTTCTAATAATTCAATTAATTTTATTACTTTTACAGCTGTATCAAGCTCATTAATTTCAACTGTATTTTCCGGTAATAGTACTACATCTGCTTCCCCAATTTTATAGTTGGCCGCCTCCATAGCTTCCTTGATATCCATAAAAGAATCGGGTGTAGTTATTACTTCAAATACATCATCCTCATCACGCACATCATCAGCACCCAATTCCAGAACCTGCAGCATAAATTCTTCTTCATCCACACTTAAATCTTCTTTATTAATAGTAATTAAACCGACTCGTTTAAACATCCAGGCAACGCATCCGCTTTCCCCCAGATTACCGTTATGTTTGGAGAATAGATGGCGAATCTCTGAAGCAGTCCGATTACGGTTATCAGTAGCAATTTCCAGCATTACTGCTACACCGGCCGGTGCATAACCTTCATATATTATTTCTTCGAGGGCATCACTGTCACTATCCCCACTACCTTTTTTTATGGCACGTGCAATATTGTCATTGGGCATATTAATGGCTTTGGCTTTTTGTATAGCCAGCTTCAGTTTGGAATTAGAATCCGGATCAGAGCTGGCGCCGGTTCTAACCGCGATCGTGATTTCCTTGGAAATCTTCGTAAATTCTTTACCGCGTTTTTCATCTGATCTGGCCTTTTGATGTTTTATATTAGCCCATTTTGAATGTCCTGCCATGTTTATTTTTCCTCCTCAATAACAACTACCAAATTCCAGGAATTAAGCGTTTGCTGGTCTGCATATAGAAAGGATATTCATCCGGAAAATGGCGACTCATGAACTCTTCCTCAATATTTATTCTATATAAAATTGCTGGTATTACTGCAACCAGCACCAACAAAACAGCTCCAAAGGAACTAAATATTAAGGCTATGGAAACCGTGTTGAGTAAAGCACTGAGATAGAAAGGATGACGCAGATGTTTGTATATACCATCGGTAATCAGTTCGTGTTTTTGATAAACGGCAACACGCGGATTATAATAATGTCCCAGTTGCCTGATGGCCTGATAACGAATCAGGGAAGATATAATAAAGATAATAAAACCAATGTAAATAATGGTCGGCTCTCCAGAATAAATTCTGGTAAAATGCAAACCGGTAAAATCCAGTATAGCATACAACAATACTGCTATGGATGAAAATTGCATATAAGCAAATGAACGCCGATCATCATCTTCTATTGCATAGGTTTGCGGCTGCTGGTAGATTAAGGTTTCAATTATTGACCAGGTTAAATACAAGGCTATAAAGCTCATAATTACTGCAAAATCGAATTTGGGCAGATAAATTCGAGCCCAATAACCAATATAAATAAAAATGGCAACGGCAATAATCATACGAATAAAATTTTTTTGCCGGGTATTCAAATGCAGCCCCCCTAAATTTTTACAGGAAACTCGGCGGGAAGAATTGCTATTTCAGGTGTTTTGCGTTTATGTTCACTGGCAGCAATCATTTTATCAATACGAGCCTTAATATCTGCATCTGCTTTACCTGTAGCCAGATATAAGTCCAGTTGTTCATAAGTTAAACCCATTTCGCCTTCATCAGTTTGCCCTTCCCACAATCCTCCTGATGGTATCTTATTAATTATTGTTTCCGGGACTTGCAGATAACGAGCCAATTCATATACCTGATGCTTTAATAAATCTCCGAGAAGATGTATGTCTACCCCACCATCTCCATGTTTGGTTACATACCCAACCATGATTTCACTCTTGTTGCTGGTTCCTAAAACCAGATAATTTCTGACCTGCGCTGAATAATATAAAGCAGTCATTCTCAATCTGGGTTTAATATTGGCTCGGATTAATCGCCCTTCTGCGCCATTTAATTTAGCATAGCTCTCAAACTGTGTCAACATCAGCGAATAGACATTATCTAAATCTACTACTCTATAGGGAATATCAAATTCCTCTAAAAATATCTGGCTATCTATTCGATCGGAAACATCGCTTTCACAAGGAAGAATGAGTGCCATACATTTATCCGGAAAAGCCCGTTTGGCTATTACAGCAGCTACGGCTGAATCCACTCCACCGCTTACTCCCAGAACAACGCCTTCAGCCCCTGCCTCAGCCACTTTTTCTCTTAGCCAATTCACCATGTAATCTACCACTTGTTCGGTATTCATTTAACCAGTTCCCCCCTCCAGGTTAAAACATTTTAGTTGACACAGTCTATCTCTGGCTTTTAATCCTTATTTGATACCTTGCATTACCATTCCTGAACAATTTTAAAACTTCGGTCAACTATGATAAAATTCAACATGATTAATCAGAATCCTGCCCCATAATACTATTTTGCACATAAATCTAATGTTTGTATTTGTAATATTGTGCCAATATCATTAATATCGAAACCTTATAAACTTATAGGGGTGTAATCTCAATTTTACCCCAGGCAGTCAGGGCATCATCTTTAATAATTAGCACCCCGGTAACTCCTTCTATATTCTTTGCTACCTCAATAGCTGTCATAAAATCATCCCTGGTTTGAACAAGATTCCCTATTCGGGTGGCAACTGCATCGGCTAAAGCCGTATTGGGACTCTTTATCATTACCGCATCAGCTTTACCAAAACTGAGGCTATGACCAACGGTTCCTGAAGAGGTACAAACTCCCAGAGGCATTTCATCAGTTTCTACCGTTATACCTATCCGGGAACTGAACTCTGATTGGCCGGCAAATACCGCAATAGTTCTATTACGCTTACAATTCAGATATATATCGCCACCATTTTCAACTATTACTTCCTGAACCCTGGAGAGCAGTTGTTCGCCCACATTTTGTGCAACTGCACCTGCTACAGCTGCCATAGGACCTACTCCGGCAATCCAGGCAGCCTCCGCCATACTTGCTACTAGAGGTGTTGCCCGGGAATAAACCTTTACCGGCAACAATGAATGTTGAAAATCCGGGTCAAAATCAATATAGGTCTCCAATTCTGCCCGCAGTTTGATAATGCTTTGACGCGTGAACTCAATCAGGCTGTCATGATAACTGGCTTTGTCGACCCCAATTGATAAATCAGTCTGCTTTATTTTCACATTAAAATAATGCAAATCCTTGCTCTGATGCAAACTGCGATAATTACGCCTGACAAAATCCCCTGACATATCTACCTTGCGGCCCCCTGAACTTCAAAATGAAGCCTTATAGCCCTGGTTGGACAACATTCCAGACACATCTCACAGATAACACATTTGGAATTATCAAAGGATACTTCCATGGAATCGCGGTCTATTGATAATGCTTCCGTCGGACAAAAAGATGCACAGGCACCACACTGAATGCAAGTATCTTCATCCCACATTACTGTCTCACTCAAAGGTTCCACAATTACGCCCAGACTCTTTAAAAAACTGATCCCCTCTTCATATTTGGCACGTTCACCTTCCAGTTCAGTTACCAGATAACCTTCTTTCTGCGGGTTGATATCAGCCTTTAGAATATTAACGATAAGGTCATAATTTTTAACTAATCGGTATATAATGGGCTGCTCTGATTGAGCTGCCGAAAAATAACATACAACTTTATCTTTCAATGCCAATCTCTCCTTTAGCGATTAATGGTAAATCCGTTTGGACTACGTTCCGGAATGGACTTGAAATCTATCTCTGCATCAGCCAGTGGTAATTGTGCTACCGGCTGAGTTAATTCAAAACTGCCCTGTTTAATCCACTCCTGTAATGTACGGGCAATTTTTTTGGCCCGCGGATAACTGGATTGCGGTGTAGAAACTACCATTTTGCCGTTAATTTCCACACGCCCGCTCTTTAAATCCCGATAATTTACATAGCCTAAATCTATAGGTTTTTTATATGGATAACCTTCGGCATAATCTACTACCGGACAGAATATATCTTCGTCCTTGACTGCAGTATAGTAAAGTATTTCTTCATTTAGTATTGGTATTGGTATACCTAATCCTACTGCCATAGTGGCTCCATAACCAACATAACTTAAACCTACCAGCCAGTTGGGATCCATTTGCTTTAAATCTCCAATTACGGTTAATGTACCTGCCGGGACCCGGGGCACACCATTTTCACCTCGTTCTACATTGGGATGATGCTGAGTTCCATTCCAGGCAACATAACCTATTCCGCCGCCCAGAAATATTTTAGTACCCAGACCAATAGTTTTATAGTGCGGATCATTTAGCAACGGGCTTAACTGTCCGGCAGAAGAATAACTGGCGTTGCCCAGTTTGGGCTTTAAAATACCCATGTAAGTATACAAAGTGCGATCGCCCAAATTTACCGCACAATTATAATTCTGATATCCATTACGTGGGTTAAATAGAAAAGCTTCATTAACATCATTAATGGTTATTAAAGTATCAACTTTCTTGTTTGGGTAACAATCTGTGCCATAAGCAACCGCTTCCAGCCTTATCTCCCTGCCTGCCACCAGGTCCTGAATGACATGTCCGCCCCCATAAGTAAACCTTCCCGGGAACACTTTGTTTTCCGGATCAGTTTCCGGAAGCTGGGCAGCTCCGATATAAGCATCAACGGCAGCAATTCCGCTGTAAGCCTCAACCCCATTGAGCCATACTTTTTTCATCTTTATACGTGGATTGGAATGACCGAAATTTATAAATGCACCGGATGAACACATAGGTCCAAAGGTACCAGTAGTTACAACATCAATCTCCCGGGCTGCCTTCTCAACTCCCTTTTCTGCTACTATAGCAATAACTTCCTCGGCAGTTACAACCACTGCCTCTCCTCGACGAATTTTAGCATTAATCTCTTCGTAAGTCTTTTCGTAAGCCATAACGAAACTCCCCCCTTAATTAATTATACTTAATAATCGCTGAGCAACCGTAACAGCTGCCCGTGCGTCTTCAGAATAAGCATCTGCTCCAATTTGCTGTGAATAATCCTCAGTTAACACTGCTCCTCCCACCATGACCTTGCAGGGCAGACCCCGATCTTTTACACCGTCAATTATATCTTTCATACGGGGCATAGTAGTAGTCATTAAGGCACTGAGTCCAATAATATCAGCCTTTTCAGCTTCCGCTGCGTTTAGAATTACTTCTGCGGAAACATCCTTACCCAGGTCAATCACTTTGAAACCATAGTTTTCCAGTAAAACACATACGATGTTTTTGCCAATATCGTGTATATCGCCTTCAACTGTTGCCATTATAATTACTCCATTGTTGGCTCCGGCATCATCAGATAAAAAGGGTTTTACAATGGTAAAAGCATGTTTCATCGTTTCCGCCGCTCTCATCAGCTGCGGAAGGAAATATTTTTTCTGGTCATAAAGCTGACCGGCCTTCTCAATGCCCGGAATTAATCCCTGATTTACAATATCCAGCGCAGGCAGCTTTTCCTCATTAAGAGCTTTATGCAATAAAGAATCAATCTCCTGGAGACCACCCTCCAATACTGCCCGGGATAATTTAGACATTATATTATCTTCCACGGTCTCGGTTGCCTCAACCGGTTTTCCCGTATCTGCAACCGGTTTTTCCATCCGCCCTACCAGTTCAGGAATATTACATTGACTGCAAATTTCAGCCCTGCCACCAGCGGCTACAATGGTACCGGCCGGTTTATAATCGCGATAAGTTTCAATATATTTACTGCAGCCCGGATCACGGTTAAGTATTACTCCGGCAGCAGCAACCACATCCATCATACGTTGATCAAAAGGATTGACAATGGGCAAATCCAGTCCGGCGGCCATAGCCATGGCTAAATAAGCTGAATTAATTATTTCCCTCCCCGGTAAACCATGCGATACATTACTTACTCCCAGAACAGTTCCTACCGGGAGCTCCTGCTTTAAATTACTAAGAGCACCAATAGTCTCCATTACCTGAGCCTGTTCGGCGCTGGCGGTTTTTACCAGGGTATCAATAAAAATATCCTCATCCCGCAGCCCATACTCTTTGGCCCGTGCATATATCTTCCGGGCAATTTCAACCCGACCAGCTGCCGTATCCGGTATCCCTGATTCATCCAGGCATAAGCCCAGTACAGCAGCACCGTATTTTTTAGCCAGAGGCAGAATTAATTCCAGCTGTTTTTCCTCTCCAGTAGTAGAATTGATTAATGGCCTGCCTACAAAGGTTTTCAGCCCCTCCTCAACTGCCAATATATTGGTTGAATCAATAGCTACAGGAATATCAACTGCCGATTGAATCTCCTCTACTGCTTTGCGCATGGCCAACGGTTCATCAATTCCAGGTACACCCATATTTACATCAAGAATCGGAGCACCAACTGCAACCTTTTTTTTAGCTTCGTCAATTACCATCTGCATACTGCCCTCTTTTATATCTTTCGCCAAAGCTTTGCGGGCAGTGGGGTTTATTCGTTCTCCAATAAAGGCAATTGACTGATTATCTATAATTACGTGTTTACTGCGCGAGCTCAAAGCCCTTATTTTTTCAGGATTTCTTTTCACCGGTGCCAATCCTTTTATTGCCCGGGCAATTGCCTGGATATGCTGCGGAGAGGTACCACAACAACCACCAATTATATTAGCTCCGGCTTCTCGCAATAATAAAGCCAATTCCGCCATAGTTTCCGGTGAATCCGGAAATACTGTAACTCCATTAATCAATTGCGGTATTCCGGCATTAGGTTCCACTGTTAAAAAAGTACTGGTATATTTACCCATCTCACTGATAATGGGCAATAATTCACGGGCTCCGCCTGAACAATTAGCCCCGATAGCTAACGGTTGCAATGCCTCAAGAATTATTAAAGCCGTTAGCGGGTCAGTTCCCATCATAGTTCTTCCATCGCCCTCAAAAGTCATATGGGCTATTACCGGCAGGCTGGTATTTTGCCGGGCTGCAATCAAGGCAATACGCATTTCACCAATATCAGTCATGGTTTCCAGCGAAATCAGATCTGCTCCGGCTTTTTCACAACTGATTACCTGCTCGGCATATACCTGATAAAGAATGTCAAAATAAGCTAACCCCATGGGCTTAAGCAATTGACCGGTAGGTCCAATGGATGCAGCTACCAGAGTTTGTTTACCGGCACTGCGTCGGGCTATGGCAACCAATTCGGCATTAATCTCGGCAGCTCGTTTTTCAAGTCCATATTCGGCCAGTTTAAAAGCATTGCCGCCAAAAGTATTAGTTTGAATAATATCACTGCCGGCTTCAACATATTGACGATGAATATCTCCCAATATTTTAGGATTATCTATTCCAAATAATTCCGGACACTGACCGGGCTGCATACCCTTATCCTGCAACATAGTGCCCATAGCGCCATCTAATATTAAAATTCGTTCTTTCAATAATGCTTCCAGATCTACTCCCACTGTTATCCTCCTCACCTTCAATCATCATTTATAAATAAACTAAAAAAACCCTCCTTAAAAGAGGGTTGCCTATCCCCTCTCATCTTCAGGGCTTTCCCCTGAGGAATTAGCACCATTCCAGTAATAATCTGGCGGTTGCCGGGTTTCATTGGGCCATTCCCTCCACCACTCTTGATAAGAGACTAATATATTATTAAATGAATTTAATCTTCTTTTGGCTGTTCATCCGGATATTCTTCGTTTAAATTATCCATGTCTACCTTATATTCCTGCGGTTCGGGCATTTTATTTTCTACAGGATTAGTCTGATTCATATCCGTATTCATCATATCACTAAACTCTTTTTTCACTCCCGATGTTGCCCGTTTGAATTCACCCATGGCTTTACCCATTCCCCGCGCAACTTCGGGTAATTTACCCGGTCCTACTACAATAACTGCGACCAGTAATATGAGCATTAACTCCCAGGGACCAATATTCCCAATAAATCCAAACATAATTGAACCTCCAGTTATAACGCTCTCAGCCGTCTTCCGTTAATTTTACTTGTAATTTATAATATTAGCAAATAGTTTTCAAATGAACAACAGGCAGGCTATCTATTTATTAGCCTGCCTGTTCAAGTGATTAATGAGGATTATTTGTTCGATTATCTAATAGTTGTGGGCACAAAAGCATCTACCAGACCTATAACGAATGCTGCCAGTAATGATCCTAACAAGGAAACACTCAGGTAACTGGGAACAATAAACTGTGCTAAGTAAATTATTACCGCAGCAGTTATAAAACCAACCAGTCAACGCGAACGCGGTGAAACATTTTCACCCAATACAGCTTCTACTGCATAACCAAGAATAGCAATTACCGCTGCCGCAATTAAAGCTCCCACAAAACCGGACACGGTGATTCCAGGTAACAAATAGCCCACCAACATCAGCACTATTGCTGAGACTACGAAACGAACCACAGCTCCAATCATCACTTGCCCTCCTTTCCATAAACGCTCAACATAGAATTTTTTTAAATTAGACTATATTACATATTTATCATTCCTTGTAAAAGACAAAAGTATTCGTTTTTTAATCAGCATAATTGGCAAGTTAATATTTACTTAAAATTATTAAAAGATAACAAAAACAAAGTTATTATGTTCCAAAAAAGGATTTCGTTTATATTTAACGAATTTTTTAACTTAAATATATATTTGCGGGGTTTTTACATGCTGGCCACTACATACACTCTGGTTATTGGAGGAATCGATGCTCAACCGGTTACAGTTGAAGTAGATTTGCAGGCAGGATTGCCGGCTTTCGATATTGTCGGCCTCGCGTCGGCATCCATAAAAGAGGCCCGGGAAAGGGTACGTTCCGCAATAAAAAACTCGGGATACCGGTTTCCTAACAGTAAAATTGTGGTTAACTTGGCACCCGCCGATATGAAAAAAGAAGGCAGTCATTTTGACCTGGCTATTGCTATAGGAATTCTGATTGCCTCAGAACAAATTGAATCAGTGCGTAAACCAACCCATTTCTTTGCCGGAGAACTATCCCTGGATGGCAGTCTGCGTTCTATTCCCGGTATACTTCCTATGGCCATGGAATTGCAAAAATCCAACCCCGACTGTTATTTTATCGTCCCTGAGCAAAATAGTCGGGAAGCCGGTTTAGTAACTGAACTATATTCATTGACTGCCAACAGTCTGCATGAGGTCAGTCTCTACCTACAGGGACTACAGGAACTATCCCCAAGCGAAAACCTTCCCTTCTCATCACTGTATTCAGAATCTGATATACCTGATTTTGCAGAAGTACGAGGTCAGGAAACAGCTAAACGTGCTTTACAGGTAGCGGCTGCCGGGCTTCATAATATACTCTTTATCGGACCACCTGGCGGAGGAAAAACTATGCTTGCCAGACGGGTTTCCGGCATACTTCCGGAAATGAGTCGGGATGAAGTACTGGAGACTACCCGAATATATTCGGTAGCTGGATTATTAAACTCTGAACGTCCGCTTATCGCACAGCATCCATTTCGTGCTCCACATAAAAATGCTTCCTCGGCCAGTATAATCGGAGGAGGAAAAATGGCACGACCTGGTGAAATCAGCCTGGCGCAAAATGGAGTATTATTTCTGGATGAATTTCCTGAATTCAACCGTGATGTACTGGAAGCACTTCGACAGCCCCTGGAAGATAAGGTGGTTACTGTAGCCCGAGCCCAGGCAACTCATACCTATCCGGCTCACTTCTCGTTAATTGCTTCAATGAATCCCTGTCCGTGCGGATTTTATGGCTCAGATGTAGAATGCTCCTGCACTCCTTTACAGATACAGCGCTACCTTTCCAGAATCAGCGGTCCACTAATGGATCGTATGGATTTGCAGGTGGAAGTACCCCGGGTAAAGTTTGAGCATCTGCAAACCAAATCCAGCGGAGAAAACTCCGCTTCTATCCGGCAAAAAGTAACGGCTGCCCGGGAAATCCAGAAAAAAAGATTTGCCCGCAGCAAAACTACTTTAAACTCACAAATGAAACCAGCAGAAGTGCAGAAATATTGTCAGCTCACAGAAGATTCCAGCCAAATGCTTAAAACTGCCTTTGAAAGATTCAATATGAGTGCCCGCTCCTATGACCGCATATTAAAAGTAGCCCGGACAATAGCTGATCTGGAAGGTTCTGAAACCATTCAGTTTCCACATCTGGCGGAAGCACTTCAGTACCGAAGCCTGGACAGGAAATACTGGCAGGTATAGATATAACCAACCATCCTGTTCTTGCAAGTCTTTTTCAAAGACATGGAGAGCATTAATTAATGCCCTCCATGTTTTGTTGAGATTGCTCTGTAATTAGGGAATCAAGCAAGATTAAAACGATCTTGTGAGTCATTAATGCATACAAATGCACACCCTCATGGCAATCTTTCAACGATTTCTAAGAGGAAGTGTGCATTTTCGTCAGGGGAGTGCTCAAAATGAATTTAGGATGCAACTGGATTTTTATAAAAGTATTGTTTTTGTTGCAATGTTATCACAAAAAACACGATCATGTTCAATAAACAGGAGGGTTGGCTCATAATATCTTATTAGATCCTCGATCTGTATTCTGGATATAACGTCAACGTAGTTTAGTCATCAACTTTCCTGCGCAGACACAATAAAACAAGCATTATGCAATACCGTACACCAGTCCTATTGTGCCTTATACCAATAGCAGAAAAATTAGTACATCCTTCCAACTCCAATCTTAAACATCACAAATTTAATATAATATAAACTTACAAACTACTGCCATAATTGAAGTTAAATTCCAGCCGTGCTATTCACTCCAGCAATCTTTCAACGATCAAGGTATACCAAGCCCCTTTCAGCAGGACTATTCAGCTGTAAACCTGAACACAAGAGCGGGCGGTACGTTGATAAACTTGGAATAATAGTGCATGGTGACCTCCGACTTATCCGATTGGCGTTGATATATCATCCATCCGCTTAAAGACTCGCCGGGAGCAAGCTCCTCCCTCAAATAATAC
>Ga0123327_1000443_pt1 | contig 38575 bp, 23 predicted proteins | sample BioC13SIPDNA_4_FD_89701 | JGI IMG/M metagenome (GOLD analysis project Ga0123327, IMG submission 89701) | Anaerobic biogas reactor microbial communites from Washington, USA - Biogas_R1_B C13 SIP DNA | ecosystem: Engineered > Bioreactor > Anaerobic > Unclassified | place: Washington, USA...
GCTTATACTTACGACCGTTACGGCAGACTGGCCAAGCGCAGCAATATTGTAGGGGAGCAAACGGTTTATTCCCTGGATATTACCTACGATAATTCCGGGATCATCCAGACCAGGACAGAGCAGATTGGCGATGAGGCGCCTAATGTTTACAGCTATGCTTATGATGCCAACAAACAGTTAACCGGGGTTAGCGGCCGTGATGCATCTGAATCCTATACCTATGACAGCAACGGTAACCGGCTCTCCGGAGGTGCCGTTTACGATGACCAGGATCGCTTAGGCCAGTTGGGGGGGATGGATTACCAGTTTAATGCCGACGGTTTCCTGGTCCGGCGCGGTAATGATACCTTTAGCTATACTGCCCAGGGGGAACTGCGGCAAGCCACAGTGGGGGACCAGGAAATTTCCTACACTTATGATGGCCTGGGTCGGCGGGTAGGGCGTTCCATAAACAAAGGAACAGAGGAAGCGCCCTTAATCGAGAAAGAACAATACTTGTACGGCAACTTGGGAAAACCCTTCCAGATTACCGCCCTGCGGGATGGTTCCGGCAACCTTAGTCAGTATTATTATGACCAAAGCAATTGCCTCTTTGCGATTAAGCAGGGGGATAGCTGGTACTATGTGGCCACCGACCAGCAGGGTACCCCGCGGGCAGTCAGTGATGCCGACGGTAAGCTGGTAAAGGTGATGGAGTATAACAGCTATGGGAAATTAATATCTGACAGCAACCCCGCTTTCAGGCTGCCGGTCGGCTATGCCGGAGGAATAAGTGATCCCGCTGCCAACCTGGTTCATTTCGGAATGCGTGACTATGATCCTGAGGCCGGTCGCTGGACGGCGCGTGACCCGATCTTTTTTGATGGGCAGCAGGGCAATCTCTACGTTTATGTGGGCAACAATCCGGTTAACCTGCGCGATCCGTCGGGCCTGTTTTGTATCGGCGGCTCTCTCTATGCCGGCTTTGGCGGCGGCGGTCAGTTCTGTGTAACCGGTGAAGGGGTATCGCTTTGCGCTGAAGTCGGATTTGGTGTAGGAACGTCAGTGGAAATAAATCCTTTCCAGGGACTGGCGGAAAACAGCAGTGAAGTAGGGATCCAGATGGGAATAGGTCCGGTCAGCGGCGAATTTACCCTGGATGATTGCGGCAACTTAAAATTCACCGCCGGGCTTGGGGTCGGGCCATTTTCCAAATCGGCTTCATATGATTTCCTGGATGGGAAATGGGGCGGCAATGACATATCGGTGGGGATAGACCCCACAGAATTTTTTGGTTCAGACGATAAATCATCCAAATCCAAGCTCGATATCAGCGCCAAGGCATACGGAAAGAAATGTATGAGAATATAGAATAACTTGGGGTCAGACCCCAAGTTATTAAATCCAAGGCATACGGGAAGAAGTGTATGAGGATATAATAATTTATTTCAGGAGGTATAAGGTATGAAAACCAAAGTCACCGTATTATTATTTGCTTTGTTACTGTTCATCTGGGTTGCACCAGCTGAGGTCTTGGCGGCAAATGCACCATTTACGCTGGAAGCTCCCCAAAATCTTAAGGTTGAATTGAAATACGATCAGAACAATTGGCCCTATTTCGCGCTGACACTGGATGTACCCCAGGGCGTCCAGGCAATTAACCACAACCTAAATAGTAACAATCAGTACTATGCCGGTACAAACAGCTCTCCGGTAAAAGTCAGATTTGAGTTTAAGTATGGCCAATATGATTGGAACCAGGGCCCTTCCCTTTATGATATTACAGAAGTGTCAGTTGATGATCTTTTAGCGGGAAATACTTTTAATTATTATCCCTATGAAGAAGAGGATGCACTTGGCGGAATTGATATCAAGGCAGAGACCTATTCTTTCCGGGCCCTGTTTTATTCCTCCTGGGGTTATGCAGATAGTTTTGTCGATAAAGAAGTGAAGTCCGACTATTCCAACCTGGTGACATTAGGAAATCCGGCTCAATATCGGGGTGCGTCAGATTGGGCCAGGGACGGTCTTGATAAGGCGATTGGATATGGCTTTATTACCGACCGAATTAAGGATAATATGAGTGGCCCGATTACCCGGGAAGAATTTGCGGAAGTTGCAGTAAAACTGTATGAACTTTATACCGGCAAGCAAGCTGAAGCCGCTGATCCATCAACCTTTACTGATACCAATAATCGGGAAATACTAAAAGCTTACCAATTAGGCATTGTCGCTGGGATAGGCAACAACCAGTTTGCCCCTCAGGTGCTGATCAATCGTGAACAAATGGCAGCCATGCTGTACCGGTCCGTAGGTGCTATTAAGCCGGATGCGGATATGTCTATTGCAGGGGCACCAACCTTTGCGGATGAAAAAGACATTGAGTCCTACTTTATAAACAATGTGAAATTCATGGCCAAAAATGGCTTCATAAACGGAGTAGGCAACAATAAATTTGCCCCCAAAGCCACCTCCACCCGTGAACAAGCCGTATTAGTCGCAGTCAGAGTATACGAAACCTACGCAAAAAAGTGATTTTTGGGGACTGTCCCCAAAAATCACTTTTTCTGTGCGGCTTGCTGAATGCTGTACCAGATTTCTTCGGGAGTTAGCCCCTTGGCGGTTATGATCGGTGCGCTGGTAGAGACGTCCTGTATACCTTGGAAGTTTTCAGTCATTCCGGAAAGAACAACTGCATCCACCTGCTGATTGGCGGCTGCATTTACATTTATGATTGTACATCCTTGTTCGGTTAAAAAGTTTTTTAACGGTGTAAGTCCTTCGTCCACAGCGATGACTTTATTCACCGCATCCACCTCCAGATTATTTTATTTCATAATCTAGTATGCGATGGCCAGGACGCATTTATACCAAAATGCTAAATAACTCAAGCGGCAGGCGCTTGAGTTATGTGCGGCTGTGGCTAGCAGATCCGGCCGGGCATCTTTTCCGATCGGCATGTAGGTAAAATACCATCCGAATAGACAGCCTTTATCAATCAAGTGTTCAATGTATGCATCCGATCCTACGGTCTCGGTATTGTAACGGTGATAGCACGAGTTTAGCCGCATTATTGGCCGGATTTGACTGGATATAACTGACCCCCTGCTTTAAAACTGCAGTACTGATAATTCTTTCGCTGATTACACAGCGCTCCCTCCTCTCGTAATCACACCAACTTTTTTGATTTAGCCATAAATTTTCCAACATCTTTTGGTTTAACCATTATCTTTTGGCGAGCTCCCAACGGCTATGGGTCACATGTTTCGTCATAATTGCTTCTTATTGCCGAAAATTTGATGCTGGGCTATAGTATAAAGGGGGGGAATGACTATAATATGGTAAAAAGATATAGAACTCTCAGTGTGTTGCTGGTCATTATTACCTGCTTGTTAGTGGGCTCATTTTATTTGTATTCCACGGACAAGATCGGTAAAATATATATCCAAAACACGCAAAAAAGTATCTACAATCTGAAAAAAGATTTCCTGAAAGATACGGTCAACAATCAAATCGCGCGGATCGATGAAATACGCGCCGACAAAACGAAAATTTACCAGGCTCAGGTGCAGCAAATCGAATTAATGCTGCAAACAATTGAAAATATGCAGCCCAACGAGTTCATGCAGATGTATCGCAAATATTTTGAGCAGGAAAATAACCGCGCGGTTTGGAGTGCGGCGCTCTGGGAAACGGAAACCGGCCGGGTGGTGTATGATCCCCAGAATATACTGGCTGGCACCTCCCCGGCAGAGGCAGCCGAGCTTATCCTGGCCGATTTTTCCGCCTATAGATTTTCGCCTTACGGGAAATACCAGGCATTTTTCGGGGTGAAAAAATCGTATGTGGATGCACAGGTGAAAAAATTGATTGCTGATGAGATCCATAATTCCAAATTTGCTGAAGACTCCTATATCTGGGTCAACGAAGTGGTCAATTATGAGGGCGGGAGGAATTATGCCATCCGCAGGATCCACCCCAATCTGCCGGAAACGGAAGGTATGAAGCTGTCTACGGATATGACCGATATCAAGGGCAACCGTGCTTACCGCACAGAGCTGGAAGGTATCAAGAAATTCGGAGAATGCTTTAATACCTATTATTTTAAGAAAATGAACAGTGATGTCATTTCCGAGAAACTTACTTATGCCAAGCTTTACAAGGACTACGACTGGATTGTCGCCATGGGCATCCACCTGGATGACATGAACGGGTATATTAACAAGACCAATGAAGAAAGCAGGAAATTAGCTGTTGACTTGGTCAAGATCCTGATCCTGCAGTTGTTTATCATATTGGGGGTCAGCTTCGGTTTAATGGCCTTGCTGGAAAGAGGGCTGTTCAGAAAATCGAAGAAAAAATTGGAGGAGGAGATAAACCTCGATTTGCTGACCAAAGCATTCAGCCGACGGGCCGGTGACAGGGATCTGCATCGCCGGTGGGATTATTATAATGAAACGGGTATCAGTCCGGCGATCGTTTATTTTGATATAGACAATTTTAAAAATATCAATGATAAATATGGCCATGATGTCGGCGATGCGGTTCTGATTAACACGGTTCAGGCGGTCAAGGGCGCAGTCAGAACTTCCGACAAGCTATATCGCTGGGGCGGGGATGAGTTTGTCCTGGTCTGTGACGGAATAAACAGCGAAAATGCGATGGGACTGTGCGATAAAATATTGCGGGAGGTAAATGCTCTCGACTATCAAGCCCAAGGAGAACATGTCGCTACTACGATTTCCATAGGGGTGGCCTTTTTCCAGGAAAGCGACCGGGATTACACCGACGCTTTAAAACGTGCCGATACAGCTGTTTACAGATCCAAATCCAACGGCCGCAATCAGGCCAACATCGAAATCTAAAATGATTTTCGGGGACAGTCCCCGAAAATCATTACGGTCCCCGACTTGCATGCGTCTCTATCCTCCGTATGCCTCCCCCCATATCTCCCAAGTTGGCAAAAGGTTCTATCGCCGTCTATCACTTTTTTACTGTTAGCGGCGGAAATAAGATATAATACATGAAGCAGATTATAAAAAGCCATCCGGCTTTGGCAGTAAAAATAGCGGATTTAAAAGGGGAAGGGCCATGATCAGTGTAACCAAATTGCTTTTTAATGATGAATACTTCGGTGATTCCTTGCGCTACAGCCATGCCTCCCGGGGCGCGGCCAACGGTACGACCAGTGGATCGGGGCCGGTGGTGGTCTGGAATTCCACGCGTACTTGCAATTTAAAGTGCATCCATTGTTATATGGACTCGGATGCCCAAAAATATCAAGGGGAAATGAATACCGCGGAGGCTAAACGTTTTATTGATGACTTGGCCGAATTCAGGGTGCCGGTTTTATTGTTCTCCGGCGGCGAGCCGCTGATTCGCCCGGATTTCTTTGAACTGGCGGAATATACGGCGGAGCGCGGTATCCGGCCGACGCTTTCTACCAACGGGACATTGATTACCCGCGAGGTTGCGCGGCGGATCAAGGAAATCGGCGTCGGGTATGTGGGTATCTCGCTGGACGGTTTGCGGGAAGTCAACGACAGATTCCGCGGCCGGGCGGGCGCATTCCAGGCAGCCATGGCAGGGATTCAGAACTGTGTGGCGGTCGGCCAGCGGGTGGGACTGCGTTTTACCATTAACAGTCACAATTTGGCCGAGCTGGACAATATATTTGATTTTATTGAGGAAGAGCAGATCGACCGGGTTTGTTTTTACCATTTGGTTTATTCGGGGCGGGGCAACCAGATGGTGGATGAGGATGTCACGCCGGAGCAGTCACGCCAGGCGATGGAGACCATCATCCGCCGCGCGGTGGATTTTGAGAAACGCGGCCTGAAAAAGGAAATCCTGACTGTCGACAATCACTGTGACGGGGCCTACATTTATCTGCGTGCCTTGCGGGAAAACCCTGCCAAGGCGCAGGCAATCAAGGACTTGATCAGCATGAACGGAGGCAATCGCTCCGGTATTGCTTTTGGGGAGGTTGATCCGCTGGGATACGTTCATCCGGACCAATTCACCCAACACATCACTTTCGGCAACGTGCGGGAGCGCAAGTTCGGCGATATCTGGACGGACGCCTCCCATCCGATCATGGCGGGGCTGAAAAACCGTAAACCGCTTCTAAAAGGGCGCTGTGCCCAATGTCAGTACCTGGACATCTGCAACGGCAACTTCAGAACCCGCGCCGAAGCCGTAACCGGCGACTTTTGGGAGTCTGACCCGGCCTGCTACCTGACCGACGAAGAAATCGGCCTCTAAGGAAACAAGGGGACGGTTCAAAATTGCGGAATTAATCTGTTTGAGTATGTGATTTTCGGAATCATTTGGTATAATGCATTGTAGAAACTGCCTAGTTTAACGGTGGTTTAACTAACATAAAAAGCATCCCCCTGTGTTTATTTTGTTGTGGTGACTTAATTATACTATAGGTGGGTATGCTTTTTGTGTTTTATCGGACTTTTTCAATGATTTCCCACGGTTCTTTTGCTCATCTGTCAGATGTTTATTCTTAGGCATTGTATACACTCCTGATCGTCCCGCAAGGCAATAAAATAATACCTCATACAGGGCAACCAGAAGAAGTTTTTATTTGTAAGGTTAAACGCAACCTTTTTCTCCTAGCAAGGTTGCATTTACTTTGTCTATTGACGCTTGATTTTTTGAATTATGCAAAACTCTCAATTATTTTGTTAACATTTTTTTCTTGAGTTATACTAGTAATGTATGAAAAACATTCAGGCTTGCCTATCGCTAGAAAACTCAGGAGGATGATTATGACATTATCTGTAACAGAAATCATATTTTATTTTATCGGCGGACTGGGTTTATTATTGTTTGGCCTGCACTTCATGTCGGATGGTTTGCAATCGGCGGCCGGCGACAAAATAAGGTCGATTCTTGAAAAGGGGACCCGCACGCCGCTGCGGGGGGTGCTCACAGGAACGCTGGTTACTGCACTGATCCAGAGCAGCAGCGCCACGACGGTTCTCACCGTGGGCCTGGTCAATGCCCAACTGCTCACGCTGCGCCAGGCCATCGGGGTGATTCTGGGGGCCAACCTGGGAACTACAATTACTGCCTATCTGATCGGCTTCAATTTGTATGATTATGTCCTGCCCATTGTCGCACTCGGCGCCCTGCTTTACTTGGCCCCCAAGCAGAACAATTACAAAATGATCGGGCAGGCACTGCTGGGCTTCGGGATTTTACTATTCGGTTTGAATCTGATAGGAGACGGGATGAAGCCACTGGCTGATGTTACTTTTATAACCAATCTGATGGCCGGTATCGAAAATAATTCCTTGACCGGTCTGGCTATGGGCATGATCTTTACGTTTCTGGTACAAAGCAGCAGTGCCACCATCGGTGTGCTGCAGCAGATGGCGCTGCAGGGCGTTGTAACCTATCATCAGGCGGTACCGATTCTTTTCGGCGCCAATGTCGGTACGACCATCTCTGCGCTGCTGGCCGGCATGGGTGCCAGTGTTGCCGCCAAAAGAGCGGCCCTTACTCATTTTTTGCTGAATATTTTCGGCGTGCTCGTTTTCCTGCCGCTCTTCCTGATGGGAATTTTTGAAAAGGTCATCATCTGGTTTACTAATTTACTGCTGCTGATTCCGGGTCTAAACGGCACCTGGGATACCCTGAATATCAAACTGCAAATTGCCCAGACGCACGGTGTCTACAATCTGAGCAATGTGATCTTGCAGATACCGCTCATCGTTGTACTGGCCTATATCGTTACGCAGCTGATTCCGGATAAGGATGAAGATGCGGATGATCCCTACCGGCCCAAATATCTTGATCACCGGTTGCTGAACAATCCGTCCGTGGCGCTGGCCCAGGCCAAAAGGGAAACGATGCAAATGGGCCTGATTGCCTACAATGCATTTAACAATGCAGTCGATTATTTTGCTAACCCGCAGGAGGCGCTGCTGAAGAAGGGCGAAACACTGGAAAATGCCATCAACCGGCTGGAGCGGGAAATCACTGATTATGTGGTGCTGACTTCGCAAAAGCCGTTGTCGAAGGAGGAGTCCAGCAGCGCTTCCATTATTCTGCAATCCCTGAATGATATCGAACGGATCGGCGACCATTGTGCCAATATTATCGAGCAGGCTATCTATGCCAACAAATATAACGTCACTTTATCCGGTGAGGCCAGGGATGAAATGGACAATATCATTTCGGTGACTAAGGATACCATTCTGCTATCCTACCGAGCTCTGGAAAAACAGGACAGATCAGTGGCCAGACAGGTGCTGACCTATGAGGAAAAGATTGACGAGCTGCAGGCCATGTATCGCAAAAACCATATCCGCCGCTTGAACGAAGGGGTCTGTAACGGCAACAACGGCGCCGTTTTCCTCGATTTGCTGGTCAATCTGGAGCGCATCGGTGACCACTGCCGCAACATCGCCGAATACGTACTGGAGTAACAGCCAAAACAGCCAAGGGAACAGCCAAGGGGACGGTTCTTGTGGCTGGTCCTAAAGATAAGAAACCAGCCACAAGAACCGTCCCCTTGGCTGCTAGGGGGAAAAGTAAGTGCAGAGCTATTTTTCGAAGATCTACTGGCATTTTACGGGAGGTCCAAAAGTCGATTGGGAGAATATTACCGAGCCCCGGGAGATTAAGAATAAAACCAAGTCACCGGCGGAATCGGTGCGGATCTTGAATGAAATAATTGCCTCACAAAAACTGATTGCCTCCTGCACGGAAAAAATTATGGGTGAATTGACCACCCGGAAGTTCTGCTGTGTCTGCGACATTCCTTTCAAGGATCTGATCGGGCATGCCGAGTATTACGGCCAGGTTGCCATTGGCTTTGCGGCTCGATCCATATACCGGTATTTCAATCCGGTTTTATATCTGGAGCGCGATATCCCGGCCCCTGATAACATCCTGATTGATGACCAGCTTGTACCGGAGGCCATGCGAAGATCCGGCCGCCGCTTATCCCTGTACGATTATATGAGTTATCTGCTGGGATTAAGCAGCAACGCCCGGCACCGGGAATTTTTAAACCAATATTTCGGCCACCTGACCCAATGCATCAAGTTCACCCGCTTCAGCGAAAATGATGATGAAACTTTTTACCGGGAACGGGAATGGCGCAGCATTAACGGCGATTTTAACTTTGCACCGGAAGATGTGGAATCGATTATCGTCCCCCGCGAGTTCATCCCTGCAGTAAAGGAACAGCTGCTACACTGCCATTACAAAAATGACATCGCCATCATCCCGTTCGACTTCCTGGAAAAAGTGTAAAAACAGCCAAGCAGCCAAGGGGACGGTTCTTGTGGCTGGTTTCTGGGATAAAGAAACCAGCCACAAGAACCGTCCCCTTGGCTATTGGCTAACCTTGGCTCTATTCAGCCAGCGAAAAGTGGTAGATCTTTTCATAATTCTGCCCAATGGCTAGATCTACAGTTTTCTGGCTGTTGTTATACACGGCACTCCACTGGGTATTGTACATAATACCAGTCTTTGGATCCGGACAATCGACCAATTTAGCTGCTTCCAGAAGCTTCATGCCTTCCTCTGCATTTAGGACGCCATCTTTCTCTTTTAAACCGGTCATCACAATTTCATAACGATCCTGTCCGTCTCCGGAATTGTATTTCTCTCCGGGAGTCAAATAGAAGTTTGTACTTGCCTGGTAGGTAGTTTCTGGTTTTAAAACCTGCATCTCATTGTTTATATACTCAACAATCACACTATTTCCCTGGGCATCGGTTATCTGATAATGATAATTGCCGCCGCCGGTACTGCGCATATCATATTCTTTTAGCAAGGCTACGGCTTCGTCCACTGTCGCCGCTTTGTCCAATAACAGGCGGATAGCCGTAGAAGTGTTAATATTTACTTTTTCTGTATCCTGCATGGTGGGCGTATCTTGCAGCAACAGCACACCTACCGCCAGTCCCTTCTCATTCATGCCATCCATCGGTGCATAAGGTGCTGCCAGAGCCAAAACTTTATCAAAAATCCTATCCGGCAAATAGCCCTCCTTGTAGCCTACGAAACCCAGATTGACCATGGATATGCTCTCGTATCCGTTAACCGGTTTAGTATGAATCAATAATCCGGGTGAGTAACCCATATCGAAATTTCTTCCAAAAATATATTCCCCGTCCGGTGTGACTGCATTAAAAGTACTGCAATTCAATGTGGGAGGACTTATGGAAATCGGAATTCCCTTTAATAGCCTCTTGGTTACAAAATCGATTAACTCCTGATCGTTACTGGCACCTACTTTCAGGAATTCGTCAAAACCATAATCACCGGCATATTCCATGGTATAAAATCCGTAATCATCTACTTTCTCAATACTGTTCATGGCTATGATTTCGCTGCGAAATGCAAAACCTGCCCCAACTACCAAAATAATGACAGCAATCAGAATATAAAGCGAAAACTTTTTAAATAACCCGGGGTTTTTCTTTTCCATTACTTAATCCTGCTCCTTTTTGCCTCCTTGCATTTCTCCTGGTTTATTTATAAAAGCTAAAACGATTGCGGCTAAACTAAGGCTTTTTAATACAATATATTCTTTCTACTTCCTTATTATCCTTTATTATTCTTTTAAAACTCCTTTTTCGTTGGCTGCCGGCGTCCGAACCGTCCCCTTGGCTGGTGCAAAATCCTCAATGTAACCAGTGCAAGGAATCGGTTATAATCAGTGTATAGTAGTTGTACAGAGCAAATATAGAATTGAGGTGTCATATGAATATGGCGGTATCCCTGATGGTTCTATGCGGGATTCTGGCTTTGGTAGGTTTACTCATTGCCGGCGTAAGAGGCGAATCGAAAAATGGAGGGGAAGAAATGATTAAAAAGGTTTATGTTTATCTGGTGCTGTTTGCAACTTTAATGATGACCATCGGCGGGGGAGTGGCTGCTTTCATGGCCATCGCTGACATGGTCGCGCCGACCGGTTATTATCAGTCTTTCGAAGAGTATAAGCAATACGGGGCGGAAAAATTTGAAAAGGCGGAAGGCGCTTCTGCTACTGAGATCAGCAAACTGACGGATGAGCAGTTGAAAGCGAATTATGAGGCGATGGTCGCCACGGAGAAACAAAGACAGATGAATCGCGCCACCAACAGTCTGGTCAAGAGCCTGGGATGGATCGTTATTCCTTTCCCGATATTTATCTATTTTCAAAGAAAACTGCGTGCCGGTGGTTTTGAAGGCGTTTAAGAAAAGACAGACCGGGGTAGGGCTAAGTTCAAAGAAACGAGCCAACATGTTTTGAATACGTAAGGTAGAGAACAGGCGGTTTGTTTAGTAGTATAACGGCATATTGTACTCTTAATACATTTTTATAGACAATCATAGACATCGCAGGAGCAGATCATTGGGGTTTGATCCTGCGAATTTTTGTACTCAAGGAAACGGCAAACGTAAATAACAGTAATAGATGTCATCCAGGTCTGATCCTCTCTATTTTTACACCCAGGGAAACGACAAATGGAAATAACAACCAATAGAGGTCATTCGGGTTTTTATCCTGCAAATTTTTGGGACGGGTGTAAGTTAGGTACCGTAAAAACGTAATTGGTGACAGAGACAATTTTGGCAGCTGCAAGAAACCAAACTTGAATAGGCACTCTGGCCGGGTGTATCAAAGATACCAAGTATAGGACTGTAAAACTGGCCGGAACAGCCTGTGCCCCCTAACTGGTGTATCAAAGTTAAAAAATAGGCTTCGCAGATTTAGCTATGTACTTACTGTGATGGAAGAACAAAGAGCATGGATTATCGCTTGGGGACAACATGGTATAGCCATGTAACTTACGATGATGGGAGAGTGTGATGATGAAAAAAAGTATGCACAGAGGAATAAGCCTGCTGGTGATGGTTTTGATGCTGTTTGCCATGCTGCCGGCCGGCGCCATGGCGGCTGAAAGCGAACCGGCGGTATCGCTGGAACAGGCCATCCAGAAGGTCAAACAGAATTTTACCATTCCGGCGGAGTATACTGAGTTTACCTCCGGCTTTCGCAGCCGGGAAAACAAGCAGATCTGGTCACTGAACTGGGCTGACAAGGAGAACCGGGAAGGATCTCTGAATGCTGAAGTTGATGCCGCCACCGGCGTTATCATTTCCATGCACATTTACAAGATGGGGCGCCAGACTACCGAAATCCCGCAGGTTTCGCTCGAACAAGCCCAGAAGCTGGGCCTGGATCTGCTCCAACGGCTGATCCCTGACCGGGTTGCCAATCTGCAATACGTGCCCAGCCAGCAGGTGATTCCCTTGAGCAGTTGGGAGGGTGGACAATATGAACTGCGCTGGCAGAGAATGGCCAATCAGGTACCGGTGGGGGATGAAGGCGTCACTCTGCGCATCAGCAGCAGCAACGGCACAATCAACAGCTATGGTCTGAACTGGTCGGACAAAACGATACCCGCCAAACAGCAGTTGATAACTACCGAAGAGGCGGCGGCAGCGTTTGCCTCCAATGAGATGTTGGAACTGCAGTATTTGGTCATTCCTGAATACTCGCCCCTGCGCACGGCGGAGAAAAAACAGCCCCGGCTGGTTTATCGCCTGAATCATTCCTCCCATGGAATCATTGATGCGGTCAGCGGCAAGCCGATTGAAAACCAGGAATGGTTCGGTATAAATGAAATTGGGGGCATGGGTTCCGCCGACAAACAAATGGCCAATAGTCCAAGTCCTTTAACCCCGCAGGAGCAAGAAGAAATTGATCGCACCCTCAACCTGATTTCTCAGGAAAAAGCCGCCTCCATTATGCGGCAATGGGTAACGCTTCCGGCCAATGTTCAACTGCAAGAAGCCAATTTATATAAGGATTATCAGGATCCGCAGTCGCGTATCTGGAACCTCAGCTGGAGCGCTGATCCGGCCGCGAAAACTTGGAGCTATGTAAACGCCCAGGTCGATGCTGTAAGCGGCGAAATCAAAAGTTTTTATATTGATCGGGCTGAGTACAACGAGGAAAAACCGACTCTGGACAGGGCAGCAGCGGAAAAGATCGCCCGTGATTTCCTGGCCAGAATCCAGCCCCAAAAGCAGAAATCAGTACGCCTGCAACCGGATCCTTATCAGGAGGTCTACACCAAGGAAGCAGTCTATCCGAATCAGTGGCAGTTTCAGTTTATCCGCATGGAGAATGAAATTCCCTGTCCGGCGCACGGCATCCGCATCGCCGTTGACAGCCGCAGCAAACAGATCGCTGCCTACAGCCTGAACTGGCCGTCGCTGGAGTTTCCTGATCCGGGCAAGGTAATGGGCATGGACCAAGCCAATGTAAAATACTTGCAAAATCAGCCGCTGACGCTGCAATATAAGTTGATCTACCCGCAGATAAATGTCCGCAGCGAAGCTTTGGGTGAGTACAAACTGGTTTACAGTCCCCGCGCTGAAGTGACTGCCCGACAGAGTGACATCATTGATGCGAACACCGGCGAGCTTCTGAATTGGGATGGAACACCGGTGGCTGATAGTCTGCAGCCGCGTGCCTTTACCGATATAGCCGGGCATTTTGCGGAAAAGGAAATATCGATGCTGGGGCAAGCCGGTATCATGACCGAATACGGCAATACCTTTCGTCCCCAGGAACAGATCAGTCTGGTCACCATGCTGCGCGTGATGATCATGGCTCAAAATGGTTATTACAACCTTAACCAAATGAGTGATGAGGAGATCATTGACCAAGCGGTGCGCAACAAATGGCTGAAGGAGAAAATGCAAACCGACACCGTAATGACCACCGGGTTACTGGCGCAGATGATGGTACGGATGCTCGATATTGAATATGTTGCGCAGATGCCGTCCCCGGCACTGCAGGCACCGTACCGGGATTTCAAGAGCCTGAATGAAGACCTGAAAGGCTGCGCCGCGTTATGCTGGGGGCTGGGCATCATCAAGGGAGACGGTGTCAACTTTAATGCCTCCCATCAGACCACCCGCGGGGAAGCCGCTGCTGTCCTGGTTCGTACTCTGAACACAGCCGGACAGAAGAACAATCCCTATTAAAAAGTTATAATGAGGGTTTTGCATAATTCAAAAATTAGCCGAAGCGCGCCTTAATAACTACAATAATATGGCGCATACATCTTACGTTAACAACAATATATAGAAAAACTTTTTAGCAAAAACGTATTATGCAAAAGTCTCAATAAGTAAAGTGATCAGACATTTGAGTTGTTGCCAATTTAATAAATAAAGCGTGAGGCGCTTGAGTTATTTGGACCTGCCGGGGGGAATTCTCCGGCAGGTCTTCTGCGTATGCGGCCGTTGTCCGGATGAATGTGGCCCAGGTTATTGCTTGACGATGACCCCGCTTACAGGAATAATTATAATAAATCGGCTGCGGTCGGGTGAAAATATGCATCAGAACATGATTGCATGCCAATCAAAGGAGGTTTTATTATTTTATTGCCATACAGCCAGGATTATCAAACGATCCTGCAGGAATTGCGGGTTGATCCATCAAGCGGTCTGAGCCCTGAGGAGGCTGCCCGACGCCTGACCGAATACGGTGCCAACAAACTCGAGGAAGGCAGCAGGAAAACCTCTTTGCAGCTTTTCCTGGAACAGTTTAAAGATGTGATGATCATCATTCTGCTGATTGCCGCCTTGATTTCTTTTGTGGTGGCCTGGTACGAAGGTGAAGGATATTTTGAACCGTTCCTGATTCTTTTGATTGTGGTGCTGAATGCCATTATCGGGGTGGTGCAGGAGGGCAAGGCCGAGAGGGCCCTGGAGGCATTGAAGGATCTCTCCGCCCCGCATGCGCGGGTAATTCGCGCGGGCAAGGAGATGGTCATCGATGCGGCAGCGCTGGTGCCAGGGGATATTATCAAACTGGAGGCCGGCGATTTTGTTCCTGCCGATGCCAGGCTCATCGAATCGAACAGCCTGAAATCAGAAGAATCGGCGCTGACCGGAGAATCGGTTCCCAGCGAGAAGGATGCGCTGGCGGAAGTTTCAGAAAATGCTGCGCTGGGCGACCGCTTCAATATGCTCTTTACCGGGTGCAGTATTACATACGGCACTGCCCGGGCGGTGGTCACTTCTACTGGTATGAAAACGGAGATGGGCAAGATCGCCAACCTGCTGAATGCAGAAACTGACACGCAAACCCCGCTGCAGCACAGGCTGGCTGAGCTGGGCAAATATATCGGCTTCCTGGCGCTGGCCATTTGTGCGGTTATTTTTGTGATTGGCATCATCAGCGACATGAATGTCATGGAGATCTTCATGATCGCAGTTGCGCTGGCGGTTTCCGCCATACCTGAAGGGCTGCCGGCGATCGTTACGGTGGTACTGGCCATGGGGGTTCAGCGTATGGTAAAGAAAAATGCCATCATCCGCAAACTGCCGGCAGTAGAAACGTTGGGCAGTGCTTCGGTTATATGCTCGGACAAGACCGGTACCCTGACGCTCAATCAAATGACCCTGGTCAGAGCCTTTAGCGCCACGGATGCGCTGGAGGAGGATATCAGCAGCGACAATTCCACCCCGGTGAAAAAACTGCTGCAGTATGCCACCCTTTGCTCGGACGGCAGTGTGGAGATAGACGAAAATGGCAGGGAAACCCATATTGGGGATCCTACTGAAACCTCGATCGTGCTGGCAGCATACAGGAATGGCATGTCCAAAGACGAACTAAACCAGCTTTATCCCCGTCTGGGGATTCTGCCTTTCGATTCCGACCGCAAAATGATGACTACGATCAATGAGATCAAAGGAAAATATATTGTCATTGTAAAAGGTGCTTTTGATGTAATTGCCGGACGCTGTACTGCCGGGGATGTGGAGGCAGGCCGGCAAAAGACGGATGAATTAAGCAGCCGGGCGCTGCGGGTGTTGGCCGTTGCCTGTAAGGAAATCGAAGCACCTCCTGCATCAGAACAGATGAATCCGGCTACCCTGGAGAAAGACCTGACGTTTATGGGACTGCTGGGAATGATCGATCCGCCCCGGCCGGAAGCCCGCGATGCTGTCACCGTTTGCCGCGCTGCCGGCATTAAACCGGTGATGATAACCGGCGACCACGTCGTGACTGCTGCGGCGATTGCCAGGGATCTGGGCATCATGCAGGAAGGAGATAAAGCCGTCACCGGTACGGAACTGGATGCAATGTCGGAAGATCAACTGAATGAACGGGTCAATCATATTTCCGTCTATGCCCGGGTCTCTCCAGAAAACAAGATCCGCATCGTGCGGGCCTGGCAGAAACAGGGGGCAGTCGTTTCCATGACCGGCGACGGAGTCAACGATGCCCCGGCGCTTAAAGCCGCCGATATCGGCTGTGCCATGGGGATTACCGGCACTGACGTGGCCAAGGGAGCATCGGACATGATCCTGACCGATGACAATTTTGCCACCATCGTTGATGCGGTCAAGGAAGGACGCGGCATCTATGACAATATCAAACATACGGTAGGATTCCTGCTGGGTACCAACATCGGGGAAGTATTGGTAGTATTTATTGCCATGCTGGTCTGGCAGGTGTCTCCTTTCCTGGCGGTGCAGCTTTTGTGGATCAATCTCGTGACCGACAGCCTGCCCGCGATTGCACTGGGGTTGGAACCGGTTGATAAAGGCATTATGTACCGCAAACCCAAGCCCAAAGGAGAGAGCATTTTTGCGGATGGTTACGGGATTCGTATCGTTATGCAGGGGGCGATGTTTGCCCTGCTTACCCTGGTTGGTTTTGTGAGTGTTTGGAGAAGTACCGGCGATATTGTGGCCGCGCGTACGATGGCTTTTATTGTTCTGGCCGGAACCCAGATTTTCCATGCTTTTAATATGCGCTCAACCCATTCCTTGTTTATAATCGGCTTCTTTACCAACAAATATTTGAATGCAGCGGCGCTGGTATCCCTGCTCCTGATCTGCCTGGTAATTTTCATTCCTCCAGCAGCGATGGCTTTTGGCCTGACTCAGCTGGCTGCTCCCCTGTATATTGCCGGTCTGGGACTGGCACTGGTGCCGATTCTGGTACTGGAGCTGTACAAAAGAATCATTAGATAATAAGCGGCCCAGCCAAGGGGACGGTTCTTGTGGCTGGTTCTTAGGGATATAGAAACCAGCCACAAGAACCGTCCCCTTGGCTGGCCGGAAAGGCTAAAACATGAATATAAATAATAATTCGTCTGTATATAAGCAATTCGTACTCTGGCTGTTGGTGGTCGTCTGGACCGGGATGCTGTTCTTTTTCTCCTCCCAGACGGCAGCGGAATCAACCGTACTGAGCGGTGATACGATCCGGGCCCTGCTGAGGATTTTCCGGCCTGAATTTCTAGAGTTGACAACGCTGCAGCAAAACCAGTTGGTCGCCGGATTGCAGCGCCTGGTCAGAAATGCTGCTCATGTATTGAGCTATTTTGGGTTGGCAATACTGTGCATGATCGCCTTGCGGCAGCATCATTTAAAAACCGGGCAGCAGGCTGTTTTAACCCTGCTTTTATGTATCGGTTATGCGTTAACCGATGAAATGCACCAGTTGTTTGTGGCCGGCCGGGCTTTTGAGTTTACGGATCTGGGGTTGGATCTCTGCGGCAGCCTGACAGGCCTGGCGGTGGTGCTGATTGTAATAGTATTAAAACGACAAAAAGCAAAACGACAGATGCTTAAATCATTGTAACCCAAGCATCTGCCAGCATATTGAGGCCTCCGGCCCGGCCAGTTTGAAAATCTCACCTGGCTGGACAATCCGGCCGGACGCATCCTGACCTTAAAAATTGACTATCGCTGCTTTACCATGCCCGATCTGTTTCTGGTAGGCTATGGTCTGGACTATCGGGAAGAATACCGCAATCTTCCTTATATAGCCGAATATCACCGCCCTTAATTGATTTTCAAAGCAACCGAATAAATCTCTTGCCAAGATCATAAACATTGTTTAGTGCCATGTTTTAGGCGGCAAACAAAGGGGTCTGATTCAAAATTCAGGTGAAGGCGGGGAGCAAATGGAACAAAAAGACAAGATAATCATTACCGGCAGCGGCAATGTGGCTTTTTATGTTTATCAATTTGCCAGTCTGCTGGGTTATGAGATCATAATTTTTGATAATAATGCGGAGATGCTGACTCGGGAAAGGTTCCCGCTGGCCAGTGAACTCATTCTTGGCGACATTGTTGAGAATATCAGCCAATATCTAATCACCGCAGCGACCAGTATTGTAATCTTGACCCACCGTCATGAATTTGACGAGGCGGTGCTAAAGACAGTTATATATTCTCCAGCCAGATATATCGGAGTACTTAGCAACAGACGTCAGGTAACCGCCTACTTCAGCAAGCTGACCGCGATGGGGGTTGGGGATGAGGTTATCGAAAAAGTTCACGCGCCCATCGGATTGGATCTGGGAGGACAAAGGGCATCTGAAATTGCCTTGTCGATCGTGGCCGAAATCCAGGCGGTAAAGTATAATCATACGGGAGGTTTTATGCTGATCAAAAGCAAGCGCAGTACAAATGAAAAACGTGATGAACTGTTTTAGGAAAACTGACGGCCTGGTTTAGATTAGATACTAAGCCAGGCCTTTATTATCCCTCTATAGGAATTTGGGCTGCAGCTCCCCGTGCAGCCTAAATTTTTTTATGATCAATTTGTTCGCAAAAAAGCCTGTCTTTAATATCACCTTTGCGGTTGATGGTTTTGGAAAAGTATATCAAATTATAAATATGGTGAAAGAATCATTTAATTTTGGATTTGATAATAGAATCAAAATGAGCTATGAGTTTTTGATGATTGCAGGAGTTATTGATGAAATTATAGAAATAGTCTTAAAATATAAAATATTTATAAAAATGGAGGGGTTACAATGGAAAAACCTTGGCTGAAAGAATTCGAAGCAGATTTAGCAAAATGGCGTCCGCTATGGGAAAGGCATTACGATAAAGGCGTACCGAAAAAATTTGAGTACCCTGATTTCCCTTTAAAGTACTGGTTTAACAAATGGGCTGAGGAAACCCCCGATAAACCATATATTCTGATGGGCGAGAATGTATCCATCAGCTATCGTGATGCCAACAACCTGGCCCGCAGAATTGCCAACGCGCTGCTGGATCTGGGTATTAAAAAGGGTGACCGGGTAGCGATCATGGCTCCCAATGTTCCGCAGTACGTACTTTCCTTGCAGGCGCTTTTTAAAATCGGTGCCATCGAAGTTCCTACCAACCCGTTGTATACGATTCCGGAACTGGCTCTGCAGTTTAAGGATAGCGGTACCGAGACCGTCATCGTTATGGCTGCTTTTGCCGATAAGGCCATTGAAATTATGAAAGATCCCGAGTCACCGGTAAAAAGAGTGATCGCTTTTCAAATAGCCAGCGCTCCGGTGGAAATTCCCCCCGGAGAAGGCATTTATGATTTCAACCAGCTGGCTATGGCCGCCAGTGATGTTGAACCGGATATTGAAGTATTTGCCGATGACGTAGCCCGTCTGCAGTATACGGGAGGAACTACTGGTGTTCCCAAAGGCTGCGTTTTAACCAATGCTATCATCTTCTCCCAGGCCAACCGGACGGCGACCTGGACGTCGGGCGGCTTTAAACTGATACCCAAGGAAGAAATGCGCACCCTTTGTGCGATTCCTCTTAATCATATTTATGGCTTCAACGCCAACGTTAACATCTGTCTGTTCACCGGCGGAACTATCGTTTTGGTAGCCTTGCCAACCCCGGATAATCTGCTCGAAGCCATCGAGCGCCACCGCCCCAACTTATTTGCTTCGGTACCGGCCATGATTATCGGCCTCAACAATCATCCCAAGATCAGTGGTGCCGATATAACTTCGCTGAAAGGCATCTTCTGCGGGTCTGCACCACTGGCGGTGGAAGTGATGAACGAATTTGAACGGCTGACCGGGGGACGCATCCTGGAAGGCTACGGTATGTCGGAAACGGTCAATATCCTGACCGTTAATCCGGTTTTCACCATTAGAAAACCCGGCAGCTGCGGCATCGTCTGGCCGGATACCGATCTGGTAGTGGTCGATGTCGATACCGGTACCCAAGTCATACCCCGCAACGAGCTGGGTGAATTGATTGGACGCGGTCCGCAGATTATGAGGGAATACTGGAACAATCCAGAAGAAACCGATAATGTCCTGCGGGACGGCTGGTTATATACCGGCGATATCGTCAGGATCGACGAAGATGGATTTGTTTTCATCGTTGACCGCAAAAAGGACATGATTCTGTGCAGCGGTTTTAATGTTTATCCACGCGACATTGATGAAGTTCTGTATGCTCATCCCAAAATTATGGAGGCTTGCACGGTCGGGGTAGCAGATCCTAAACGCGGAGAAACGGCCAAGGCTTTTGTGGTGGTCAAACCGGACGAGGAGATGACGGTAGAAGAGGTAATTGAACATTGCCGCAAGAGTCTGGCGCCTTATAAAGTACCGACGCTGGTGGAATTTATCAGCGAGATCCCCAGGACTTCGGTCGGTAAACCGGATCGTAAAGTGCTGAAGGCGAAGGGTTAAACGCAACAACGCTAAGGTGTCAGGATTTTTTCCTGACACCTTTATTTGTTATGGACAGAGCGTTGGTCTGAGGTTTATGCATTGGTCCGCTTGGGTACGGTCTCTTGACTGGCTAGATTTGTAAATTTATGCTCTCAGCTGTTAGTCCGGAGTCTTTTGCTTGGCCGTGAGTCTCGTTTAGTATTTATGTCTTTTCTAATCTGTAGCATCTCTTGGCGTCGGTTCGTCTCGTCGCACGGCTGCCGCCTTCACCCCGGCGCCAGCCAAAACATAAACCTCTGCGGCAGGTGAAGCGATATATGTATGATTTATTTCTACAGAGCGCTGGTCTGAGGTTTATGCATTGACTTGCTTGGGGTACGGTCTTTAATATGCGAAAATCTCTTCCGGGCAGTTGAGGATAGTGGGGTCGCCCTCTTTTACCAGATCGGTAGTGTTCCAGACGTTGGGCAGGATCTGGTTGATATAGAATCTGGCTGATAGGGTCTTGCCCAGATAGTAGTTGTAATCATAATGGTCTTTCTCCGTCTCGCGCAGATGCGACTGTGCGATCACGGCTTGTTCCAGCAGGAAGTGGGCGCCCAGCAATTGTCCGGTAACGGTCAGGATGCGGCGGGCGAAGCTGGCTACCAGGTCGATTTTTCCCTGTTGGAAATAGGCCAGAGTTATCCCCTGCAGTTCCTGATAGGAACGTAATGCTTTTCCGAGTTTGGCAAACTCGCGCCCGAACTCAGGACATGCTTGTTTATGAGCGGCAATAAAGTTATCGATATCCTGCAGCAGACCGGCAAAGGCTTGGCCTTTATGCAGGGGCCATTTGCGGGTGATCAGATCCATGGACTGGATGTAGTTGGTGCCTTCATAAAGGGAATTGATCTTGGTATCGCGCACTGCCCGTGCTGCCGGATAATCTTCGGTAAAGCCATATCCGCCGTAAGTCTGGATGGATTCGCAAATCAAGATCCAGGCTTCATCGCTGGTGTAGGCTTTGCAGATCGGGAACAGGCACTCCAGTCGGGCGAAGGCCCATTTTCTTCTGGCCAGATCGGGATCATTTTCACTGATATCTTGGTAGAAGTAGGCCTTCATGACCAGGGATCGAATTACTTCGGTGGTAGCTTTATTGAGCATCAGCATGCGTTTAACATCTTCATGCTGAATGATGGGGACGCGGTCGGCACGGGGATTGGTCAGGGGCCGGCCCTGGACGCGTTCACGGCAATATGTAGCAGCATTCCAGTATTCATTGGCGGCTACTCCTGCCGAGGTCAGGCCGCATTCCAGACGTTTGCCGTTCATCATCTGAAACATTTGCACCATGCCTTCGCCGTTGCCCTGTTCATCGGGGGGATTGCCGACCAGATAGCCACGGCAACGGTCATTATCACCAAAAGCCAGGGAAACGGTGGGACAGCCGCGAATGCCAAATTTGTTTTCGATGCCGGTGGTTTCCACGTCATTGGGCTCGGTGCTGCCGTCGTCATTGATCCAGAAGCGGGGGATGATAAACAGGGACAACCCTTTGGTACCGGCTTTGGCGCCGCTGATGCGGGCCAGGGTCAGATAAATGAAATTTTCAGCATGATCTCCGTCACCGGCGCTGATAAAGATTTTGCTGCCTTTGATTTTATATATTCCCGGTTCATCGGTAGGCAAGGCCCGGGTCAGGCCATCACCGACGTCGGTACCGGCGGAAGGTTCAGTGATACACATGCAGCCTTGGAAGCGTCCGTCCATCATGCCGGGCAGGAATTTTTGCTGCAGACAGGGGCTGGCATAGGTCTGGATGACTTTGAAAGCACCGGTGGTCAGGGCCGGATAATAGATGAAGGCAGGACTGGCAGCACACATCATTTCCGCCAGGGCCGCATATACGACTTCGGGCATGGTGCCGTCGGCATTTCGGTCAAAATTGGCGGTGCCCCAGCCCTGCTGCTGCAAATATTGATATACTTCTTTCCAGCTGGGAGGTCCCACCGCCCGGCCATTGACGAGGCGGGGATGATTTATTTCTCCGTCATCATTGGTAGGGGCAATTACATTGGCGACCATGCGGTTCATTTGCTCCAACAGTCCATCGATATCGTCCAGACTGAGATCCTGATAGCGCTCGTAATTTAAAATATCTGCCAATGGCAGCCATTCTTTTAGAAGAAAACGAGCATCCCGAGGATTATAACTATATTTTGCGGTCATAATCAATTCCGCCTCTCTCCTGCATTTCGATAGTATAAGTTTAATCGTTTCTATTTTTGGTGACAAGAGAACCAGGCTTAGTGCTATTTGTGAGGATGGATATAAGGATTGCAGTACTTGCCGGGAGAAACTAAAATTATAAAGCTTTTTATAAGGCTATAAATGGGAGCATCTCCGGGGTTTATGTTTGAGGCTGCTTGGGACGGGTTTTTATACATGAAAAGTACATGAAAAGGCTTTATAAATAGTATAATTATGATATGAGACTTTTGCTTCTTATCCCGTTCGGTACTAGATGCCAAACGGCATCGTCGCTTTGCTATCGCTCAGAGTGACAGTATTGCATGATATTTTAATTATGCAAAAGCCTCATATATTAACTAAGGGAGGTTGATTTGATGCCTGAGATACAGCAGTTGCTGCAAAATCCAGCGATTTTATATCCGGTGCTTATCTGGTCAATTGTCTGGAAAGGCCTGGCGCTGTGGCGGGCAGCCCGGTTAAGACAAGTTGGTTGGTACATTGCCTTGCTGGTGATCAATACGGTGGGCATTTTTGAGATTATTTATTTATTGGCTACCAATAAAAGGTACAAAGGAATGTTTTAAGGAAAAAGCAGTTCTCCCTTCGGGAGAGGCCTGCAGCAGAAACATAAATATCCCATCGCCGGTCTGACGACGGGATTTTTATGTCCTTGCCCAATAGAAAAGATTCTGTGATTAAAAATCACGTAGTGAAGCTTTATAGGTTGACCAACCTAATAAATCAAATACCACTCAATATCTCAGTGCTCCCTCAATGATCATGGCCGCGCCGATTATCCCGATGACAATACTGATCCAGCCGGACCAGGAAAAGGGATTAAAAAGAGCTGCTGCGCTCATGATAACTCCGACTGTGATTCTAATTATACGATCCGTATTGCCGATATTGCGATGAAATGAAAGATGCATTATAAATCACCTCCATCTTTAGTATGCGGGAAAGATACAATATTAATCGCTCTGCGGCTATTTTGTTTATACATGGTTTGACGTTGTGAATATGGTATTCTATGATAATAACAAGTGATGAAAATATAAACAGTGAGGATAATTATGGAAAATGATAGGAAAATAGCGGTTTTAATTGACGCTGACAATGTTTCAGAAAAATATCTTAAATTTATTTTTGATGAAATTTCCAACCACGGTACCCCTACCTACAAGAGGATTTACGGGGATTGGACCAAACCGCAGCTGGCTTCATGGAAAACAGTGTTGCTAAAATACTCGATCACCCCGATCCAGCAATACAGCTATACGACCGGCAAAAATGCCACTGATTCGGCTTTAATTATTGACGCCATGGATATTCTTTATTCCGGCCATGTGGACGGCTTTTGCATTGTATCCAGCGACAGCGATTTCACCAGACTGGCCGCCCGGCTCCGGGAAGCGGGCATGTATGTGATCGGGATGGGGGAGAAGAAAACGCCTATGCCTTTCATCTCCGCCTGTGAGTTGTTTAAATACCTCGAAGTCCTGGCATCGTTGCCGGCAGATACCGATCAGACCAGCAACAATGTTAAAACAGATAAACAAGACGTGTCCAAGGATGGCATGGCCAGCCTGGATGAGTTGATTGAAGTCATCAAAGTTATCGTGACCGAGAGTTCGGATGAAGACGGCTGGGCATTTTTAGGTGAAGTAGGGAAGAAACTCAACAAACGTTATCCAGATTTTGACACCAGAAATTACGGATATGCCAAGCTTACCCCCTTTATTTCATCCTTAAAACAATTTGAAATCCAGTCACGTAAATCCAGCCGTCCACACATCACCCACAAATACATCCGCAACAAATGAAGCAGGGGGACGGTTCTCTTGCTTCCGCTAGCTGCGTTAACCCAACAGAGGGACGTTCTTTTTGTTGGCCTCTAAATAACTAAACAGGCCAACAAAAAGAACGTCCCTCTGTTGGGTCAATTAACCCTTACTTTTAGCAGCATCCAGCTCCTTTAGGGCTTTGCGGTCGGGTTTGCCCACCTGGGTACGGGGCAGCGCATCGATGAATTCAATATATTTGGGCACTTTATAACCGGTCAGTCTCTCCCGGCAAAATGCCATGAATTCCTCAGCTGTACCAGTTTCACCCGGTTTCAACACGATGTAAGCCTTGGGTGATTCGCCGCGTTTTTCATCGGGTACGCCGATACAGCAAGTTTCCAGAACTTTGGGATGGGCATACAGTACTTCATCGATATCACGGGGATAAACGTTGAAGCCGGAGCAGATGATCATATCTTTTTTACGGTCGACGATGGTGAAAAATCCGTCTTCGTCCATTGTGGCGATATCTCCGGTATAGAGCCATCCGTCTCTAATAGCATTGTCGGTTTCTTCCGGGTTGTTCCAGTAACCGGACATGACCTGAGGGCCTTTGGCGATTAATTCTCCCGGTTCGCCGATGGGCATGTCGCTGGTGCCGGTTTCCAGATCGACGATGCGGATATCTACGCCGGCCATCGGGACACCAACCGTACCAACTTTTCGCTTGCCCACCGGATTTACCGTCAATACGTTGGATGACTCCGACAGGCCGTATCCTTCAACAATAGTTCCGCCGGAGAGCGCTTCGAATTTTTTAATTGCTTCAACCGCAATAGGGGAAGAACCGCCCACAATTACTTTAATTGATCCGACATCGTAATTGGGCGTTTCGGGATGATTATTGATGCCAATGATCATGGCCGGTACACTGGCCCAAATAGTTGGACGGTGCTTTTTGATGGCCTCCAGGATGTTCAGGGGATTGGTCGGATCGGGAACCAGTACCATGGTTCCTCCCGATACCAGGCATACGTTTATATTGGTGTTTTCTCCGTATATATGATAAAGAGGAATGGCGGCCAGAGTTCTCATATCGTTCAAAGGGCAGCCGGCGGACATACAGATGGTGGTTTGGTAAGCCATCGCCAGGACATTGGCATTGCTGAGGCAGCAGCCTTTCGATACTCCCGTGGTCCCACCGGTATACTGCAACATGGCCAGGTCTTCAGGAAAAACTTCAACTTCGGGTTCGGAGAAATCTGCCAAACTTTGAATGGCTTCGGTAAAATCGATCTTTGCCGAGCAGGGTTTGACTTCGATCGGCATATTCATCAATTGTACGGTCAGTATTTTTTCAAATTTATAATCACCTGATTCATGAAGGTCAATGACATTGCCGGAAAAGGCAGCCATTACGACGACGACTTTGGGGGCGCTGTCCTTGAAAGTGTGTTCCAGCTCATGTCGGGTGTACTGGAAATTGGTGGGGACCAGTACGGCGCCGATTTTCATACAGGCTTGGAAACCAATTGCATATTGGGGGATGTTGGGCATCATGAGGGCTACCCGGTCGCCTTTTTCCACGCCCACGCTGTGCAAATAATTGGCCAGGCCGTTGGCCAGCATATTGACAGTACTGTAGCTGAGTTCCAAATCGTTGATGATCAAATAAGGTTTGTCGGGGTAGTCCATAACGTTGCGGCGGAACAATTCCTTGAGAGGAATTTTGGGGAAATTAAATTCTACCGGTACCTGGGGATCATAACTATTGTGCCATACCCTTTTTTCCATCTTTCACCATCTCCCTCAAATATTATATTAATATTATTTATATCATAACATTAATTTCCATACCATGTAGAATAAAACATGAACCCAACAGAGGGACGTTCTTTTTGTTGGCCTCTGGTAACTAAACAAGCCAACAAAAAGAACGTCCCTCTGTTGGGTTTGTTGGGTTCAGACCCCATTTTACGAGCGCATAGTTACGCATAATAGAGTAAGTCTAAGAAAAAGAGGTTATTGCTGTGACTGAAAAAAACACCATCATCTTTGCCGATGGACAAAAGATCGAAAATCTGGAGGAAATAAATCTAATTGCGGCGAGCAAACATATGAAGATTCTCATTAACGAGGATAAGATAGTGCTGGTCAGGATTTCCTCACCGGCTGAAAATAAATAACCCAATAGAGGTCGCCTTCGGCTCCTCAGGATGACAAAACATGTACTTTTCCAGTGGTCTCGGACTAAACAGGCCAACAAAAAGAACGTCCCTCTGTTGGGTCTGTTGGGTCATAGTTCATCTACTATTTTTTGCAGCTGTTTGATGACTGCTTTTTTGTCCGCCTGGTTTTCTTTATAAATTAAACTCAAATAGTCCCAAAAGGCCGCCGTCATATTGCTTTCATTGATGGCAAAAACAATGTATGGTTGGGATGTCTTGATAATAATGGCACCCAGGTCTTCTTTTACATAGAGCCGGTATTCGTAATGTCGGTTTTCTTTGTTAATGCAAAACTGATAGTTGTCGTAGCGCTGCAGTAACTGTATGATGTTTTCCAGGTGCAGCTTAAATTCTTCGGGCCGATAAAATATTTTGGGTGTTTCCTGTAATCCGGCGAATCCCACTTCTACTTTTCCTGCTTTAATATCCTCAATATCAGGCAACTGTACGATTTCATAAAAACGATCTTTCAAGAGGCTGTTATCGAAATTGATGCGGCGTTGGTGGAAATACTCCATAATTTCTTTTTTGAACGGTTCATCGGTCCGGTTGAGCATGTCCGAGGCTACTGATGCAGGTATGGTAGCCAAAGAGAGAAAGCCTGCTTTGATGATCGCGTCAGCAGATTCCTTTTCAAATTCATTGATGGTGGCCAGAAACTCCAACCGCTCATGGGGAGTAAAAATACGCATCAGCGGCTTGCATAACCGCAGATAACAATTATATTCTTCAGCCAGCACATCGACTGCTCCGGTATCTTTGAGTAATAAATTAACCGCCTTGTTTTTCATGTTTTCGATAGAAGTGGAGGTTACGGCGGCGATCCCGGGCGCCGCAAACAAAGTCCGCTGGAAAACACCGTCTCTTTTACGGGGATAATAAAAGGGTTCAATGGAACCGGTCATATAAAGCGGCAACCATTTTGTCAGACCTTCCAACATTTCATCAAAATTGCGGTTGATGGTATGGATCATCTTGATGCGGTGACCCCGCATAACAATGCCGGACATTAAATTCGCCCAACTGGCTTGAAAAGATAAATCCTCGGTCAGCCAGTCGATTGATTCATCGCTGTACAACAGCAGGGTGGTTGGCTGCTGTGATTCCAGCACCATTGACAAGAAGCCCAGAACCGCATCGCGTTTCCCCTGATTGCCATAAAACAAGGCAACATCGGCTTGCATCGCTTCAGGCTCTGTGGAGGGGAGACGTTGCTGACTGGCAGGCTTTTTGAATTGCACTTTTGCCATACCATCCAGAAATCCATTTATGGCATCGGTTTCTTTGTCTCCCGGGTCCAACAGCCAATGATAAATGGCCTCAGCCGTCAAATCAGGACTTTGCAGCAGCACAGCCGGTTGCTGTAGGGCCTCCAGCAACGCTTTTTTTTGATATTCTTCTGTAAACTGGCGGGCCAAATAAGCGGCCATGTTTTTTAAATAATCTGCTTCTTTAACCAGCTTTCTTTCTCCCCGGCGCAACCGGCTGATATGTGAGGCATCCAGAAAAGTATGTTGAGCAAGGGATCGGTTGCTGGTTTTTGTAATATTCATCAAGAAATCAAGCTTTTCATGAAACTCCATTTTAATCACCCCAGGCAAATATTTTAGGGCTGTATATTATTATTCAAACATCAAGACACGAATCATGTCAACATATTTGACAATGACAAATCCGGTGCAGATAATATTTCTTCCTCGCTTTCCAGTATATTTAAGGTGAGGTGGTGTTTGTGCAATACAGGTTAAAAATGAAAACTGGATTTTTTGAAACCACAAACTATAATCTTTCCGCATTTATAGGCGGTATCGAGCTATTTCCTGCCGAAGATAAAACCAAAGCCAAGATATACGTTCCGGAAAATGATTTGATTACCATAACGTTGATCAGGGAAAAGAACTCCGAAATTGAAATCAAAACCCGCCATCAGATTTTCACTGGCATTTTTACCGAAGATATCGATTTACGGGATGTATACCATGACATAAGAAAGCATATCAACAAAGATGTATTTTATGTGGAAAAGTAAGTATCATTGGTATTCCCGCAAACCTTCGAGCCCGTTCTTGACTTGATAGAAACAAAATTATTTATATACATACAAACGTTTTTTACTACCGTAACATATATATTTTAGGGGGAGAGGATAAGTAAGATGAGAGGTAGATTCTATTCACAAAACAAACACCAAAAACGTAAAGGCAATTATTGGTTCAGACGCATTATTTCCCTGATATTGGCTATATTATTGATATTTACATCTCTTCCTCCCTTGTCGGCTTATGCCCAAATTGAGCCGAATATTGGCTTGGAAGCAACAACCACAGAGGATACTTCCGGTCAGATCTTATGGGCATCTTCGGATCCGCTGCTGGCTCCGGCAGAACCCCCCTCTGTCGAAACGTCTGCGCTATCTGATGCTTCCTCCTCGGAGGTGATCATAACTCAGGATACGGCTCCAATCCAGGCCGAAACGACAACAGCTGAAGAAACCCCTCCTGCTGATACGACCCCCCCGCAAGGTTCAAATGTAACGGCAGAAACTTCTGCGCCTGAAGATGCAACCCCTGCGGATGAGACGACCTCTTCAGAAGATACAGTTGTAACACCAGCCCCGGCCGAAACACCTACCGATGACCAAACGGTTGAGCTGGCAGAAGATACATCCACAGAGGAACCAACTGCGCCCGCAGAAGACCCGTCCAATGCAGAGCCGGTAGATAATCAAGAGCCGGTTGGCGGGCAAGATTCCATTGTTGCAGAAGAACCGGCTGCCCCAGAAGCTACAACCACCCCCGAAGATGAATCAAATCTGGAAGATACAAGCGCTCCGGAAACTGAAGTGGCTGAAGAAGCTGCTCCAATCCCGGAGGAAATTCCGTTGATGACTCCCATGATGGTTCCAATGGGCAGCACCATTGATACGGCCGAAGCAATAGCATTGGAAACAGATTTCACGGTTTCGCCATTCCCTGCCGTGACAACACGGTATTATGTTTTTACAATTCCTTCCGCCGGGTATTACGAGGCTTCCTACACAACTGCCCTGGGCAATGCAGAACTGTATCTGCAATTGATAGGGCTTACCGATGGGAACCAGGAAACCCTTGCTTATTCCGGAACGGCAAGCAAGGCAGGTTATTATTTTACCGCTGCCGGTACGTATTATCTTGGCGTGTCAAACAACGGCACAGAGGACGATGTTACGTTGCGGGTCGAAAACGCACCCATGCCAATCTCCGGTACGTTTTCTGCTCCGGGCAGTATTGAGCTCGATACGGCCTATATTATAAATCAACTGGGCAACACAACGAATTATTTTACCTTCACGATTACATCGCCCGGATATTATACAGTTTCCTATGAAGCTGCTGCAGGTGTCGATCTTGAATTGATCTTTGGCAACTTGTCAGTTGATTATTTCAATTATCTTAAACAGCATCAAGATGGTGTGCTGTTTTACAATTTTGAAAGCCCGGGGACGTACGAGCTATCATTGAGAAACAACGGCGCCAGCGGCAGCGTTACCTTCACGGTCCATGAGATGACAACTCCGCCGCCGGTCACAGTCGACGGTACCATTACTCCGTCCACAACTGCGGGCACAACAGGTGGAACGACACTGGCTCTGGCAGATGGTGATTATGATGTGAAGATTTACAGCTTTACTGCAGAGGCCGGCAAACGCTACAGTGCGGTAGCTTATCAGCAATCCGGTGAAGAAAACATCCAACTCGACGGAAGCTTTTCAGACGCTTACGGGGCCGGAGAAATTACCTGGGGAGGCGGTTTCTTTGGGCTTGAGATGGAAGGACTGCCCATTGCTGTTTTCGAAGCAACCAGCAGTGGGACGTATTATTTGAATGTACGATGTTTGGCTGGCGGCGCAAATACTTTTATTATTAAAATTTACAGCAACACGCCGGCGGCTCCGGTACTGTCACCGGCAATGCTTGCGGATGGAACGACTGCCCCGCAGGAGATCACCATCACAGCCGAGGCCAACGCGGATATAAAGTATGTGTACGCATCAATAGATGATACGCTGCTTTCTTATACTGCACCTTTTGTCCTTGATGTTGATACGATGGTGCTTGCTTTTGCGGTCAAGGATGGAATTTACAGCGGAACAGCCCGGGGAGGCTACTGGTATGATGGTACGAAATATCCAGGGTTCAGCCCTTCCGAAAATATCCAGCCGGAAGGTACCGCCGTTTCAATTACCGGAGCAGAAGCAGGAGATACGGTCTACTATACGACCGACGGTACCAATCCTTACAACAGTTCCACCCGGCAGGTTTATACCGAACCGTCTGCCATTACAGTGGGCACCAGCGGGTTGAATCTGGCCGCGATTATCAAGAACAGTGCGGGCATTTATGGCAGCGTAAGCTACAAAGACTATACCCGGGGGACGCCTGCGCCCAGCATTACCAATATTCCCGGGGGCAGCACTTACACCGGGGAGGCTTTCGATGCCATGCTTGCTTCTTCAGCCGGCGCATCCATCTATTATACGCTGGATGGAACTGCACCGACGACTTCCAGTACCCTTTATACCGCTCCCATTCCCATCAATCGCAACACCCGGATCAAAGCGATTGCCGTACAGGCAGGTATTACTTCGACAGAAATGAACCAATTTTTGAATATAACCACACCCAGAGTAATCAACATCGGCGATACCGTGCAGGGAATGTCAGTCAATCAGTTTGGCGAATGGTTTAGTTTTACGGTCAATGACGCCGGCATCTATAAGTTTGAAATCACCCCTGAAAACACAACCTCGCATGGATTTGAAGACTATTCTGATTGGTATAACGGAAGCGACTATCCGGTTTTATTGTATGACAATGCAGGCACGCTGTTAGCCAACAGTCTGTATCCGATCGATGACGCAAATGCCATGAAATATAATTTTCCTTCGCCCGGAACATACAAGCTGAAAATCAGGTCCAGATCTTCCAGTGATGATAAATTTTCTTTGAAAATTGTACAGGGGATCAAATTGCCTGTTCCCAGTATTCCGGTTGATAACGATTCAATTGCCTATATCAAGGAAGGAGCATTAACCTTGTCAACTGCCGAAAGCGGCGGGACAGTTTACTATACGCTGGACGGTACTGAGCCGGCTACAACTGTCGGGGGGAGCACTTATGAATATACGACACCCATATCCCTGACGACAACCGCAGCTTATGAGCAGATTAACGTCAAAGCGATTACGGTTGTCAATCCGGGAACAGACACTGCCGCTGCCAGCGAGGTAAAAACCTTTGCTTACAGGCTCGTACCCGGGGGACTAACCATTAACAGCATACGGTATGGTTACTATGGTGATTATACATTTAACAGCACAGACACCTATTCCAGTGACAGCTATACGATAAGAGCAGGTGTACCGGGTGAGTCTTATGCCGGTTATGCTATATCATCCATTGATTTTGCCATCAAGCTGGATGACGGAAACGACACGTGGATATCTCTGGGGAATGTAACCGGTTCACCTTCTTCATTAGCGAATAACAAGACCGTTACCTGGAGTTACAGCCAGACTCCGTTTGTCGGCAATGCCATCCTGGCCGCGGAAGCAAGTGATGTGGCCGGCAATACGTACCGTTATGAAATTCCTATACAAATTCAAATGAATACCCCGACTGTACCGACAAACCTTACGGCAACTCCGGTTGAAGGCGGCGTCCAGTTGAATTGGGATGCTTCCACCTATGTTGACGGATATGGTTTTTATTATCTAATTTATCGGGGAACAACAGCAGATCAGGTAAGCACACTGGTGGGTCGGGTTTATTACAATCAGGACACAACGTATAAAGACACGATCAGTGATACTAGTTTACCTACCTATTATTATGGGGTCAAAGCTGATACTTCCTATTATGGCGGTGGGCGCAGCAGTGGTTTTTCCAATATCGTATCAGGTGCCGCCATAACAGACAAGACTGATCCGGTCATCACCAATGTATATATTCCCAATTCTGGTTACGTTAATAGCACGCTGGATTTTTCCATTTCCGCCAGCGATAACAGCGGACTAAAGGAAATCAAGGCGGAGATTTCACTGAAGGATCAAAACAGCTGGCAGGAAGCTGAAAAGAGTGTTGGCTCAGGGTTGACTTATTGCTATTTCGATCTTGCCGCGCTGACCGACCTGGTCGATGGAGAATATGATCTCAAGGTAACGGTGACCGACTATTACAACAATACAGCGGTCCAAACCGCTGCTTTTACCCTGGACAATACAGCCCCGCCAGCCCCGGTTTTGCAGGCAGAAGGAAGACCGGGCATGATCAAATTGAGTTTTACCAAGAGTGCCGAGGATATTTCCTATTATTATCTTCATTATAAACTGCATGATGCTACGACATTTTCCTCCATATATCGGTCTGACAACAACGACTATTATCATAATTTAAATGGCAGCATCGGCAGTACGTATGATTATAAAATCGTTGCTTATGACCGGGCCGGCAACCAGAGTTTGGCTTCTGAAATTGTCTCGGCCACGGTTCTGCCTTTCAGTCCCACCTTGTCCATCGTACCGGATGCTTCCAAACCGGGTGAGGTTTTAAATATCACGGCTACCGGACTGCTGGGCCAGGAAGCTGTCTATTTATACCTGGACGACAATACTTCTTATACGGCATATGCCACCACTGACAATGACGGGCAGGCTGTTTTTGCCTACAACATTCCCAACGGCTTGGTCGGGGCGCACCGCTTCCGGGTGGAAGGGTACTATTCCAAGGCCAAAATTACCAAAACCTATACCATCGTTGACTATGTGCCGACCGTGACTGCCCCGTCAACTGCCAAGGCCGGGGAGAGCATAACCATTGGCGTGGATCAGTTCGGCTGGATATCCAATGGTTATCCCGACTACGGTTATAAAACTGTGAAAATATACCTTGGCGGAGTTGAAATCGGTCAAATTAGTTGTTCAAACAGCGGAGATTTGAACGGTGCTGCCGCTACAGGATCAAATAACTTCCCAATCCCCTATACCGCTTCGGGTAATATGGAGATCAGAGCAGAAAGCACGGACGGCTATTCAGCCTCAACCACGATTGAAGTGAGTGCGTCGGCGGCAGCCATAAGTCTGCCACTGCCGGGGAAACGGAGTGGTGATTTGCTGCCGATCAGCGTCTCCGGCTTTGCGCCCAACGAATATATCTACTTCTATAAAGCAGGGCAATATATCACTGGCTCCTACAATACCTCATCTGCCAAAGCGGATGCTAGCGGCAATGCGGTATTCGACTACCGACTCGGGGCAAATGACGCGGGCAGTCTTTTCCTGGAAGCCAAAGGGGCAACCAGCCTGCTGGCCCGAAGCGCTGTCTACGAAGTACTCCCGGCCCAGTTATCCCTGAACGGTCCGACCAGTGTATATAAGGATTTATCCGGTTCATTTTCAGTTACCGGGTTCAATCAGAGCGAGTATGCAGACTTTTATGTAAACGGTGTTTTCTATGCCAGTGATTGGGGCTATGCCGGCGCTACCATCAACCGCACCATCTATTTTTATGAAACCGGCAACACCATGGTCACCGTAAAAGGCAGAACCTCAGGTTTGACTGCAGCCATAACTTGTGAAATCAAGAATCCGACTGCATTGGCACCGGTGCTGGTGGCGATTGCCGACGCATTTACGGCCGGCAGCACGGTGAGCCTGAATGCAAGTGGGTTCAAAGCCAATGAACAGATTAAGTTTTATAGTAATTTGACCCAGATCGGAGCACAACCCACCGATTCCGGCGGGGGATGCGCCCTGAACTATACGATCCCGGCGGAAACACCGGACGGCAGCAAATTTATTTTTGCGGCTACCGGAGACAGCTCGCAATTGACTGCTTTCGCAACCGCGGCGGCTGGAACATTGAATGCTTCCTACAGCGGCAGTCCCAAACCGGGAGACACGTTGCAGGTTACCATAACCGGTGCTGTCTATACCAACGCCGACTGCAGGATTTATCTGGACGGAGAATGGATCAGTGACAGTGGAACCTTTGCCGCGGCCGGAGCTGATACCGGATTTTCCTGGGCGCTGCCCTACTCAATTGCACCTGGCACACACAAATTGGAATTGCTGACGAGTATCGGAGCCTATCGAAATCTTGCGCTCACAGTGACGGCGCCGGCAACAGCCATGACGATTCATGCAACGACCCATGTGATCAGCTTGAGCGGCTTTGCTCCCAATGAAGCGATCGAAGTCAGAAGAAACGGGCAGATAATCAGCGGAATCAGTGCAGATGCCAGCGGAAATGCATCATATACACCGCCCCAATTGTTTGCAGCGGGGGAACATTTGTTTACAGCCCTGGGAACGACCAGTAATTTCTACGCTGCGGCTACGCTCACGGTGGCAGCAACCGGCGCAAACCTAACCCTTGACCCGGTGACGGCAGCGCCCGGAGCTTTGATTACGCTTGCCCTGACGGGATTTAACAATGGGGAAACGATCAGAGTATACATCGGCAGTATTGAACTGACACCAACGGCGGCGATCACTGCGGACACCAACGGTGCAGCTTCAGGCAGCGTAACCATCCCTGTCCAACAGGCAGTCGGAACAGCCACCATCAGAGCCGTCGGCATTGTCTCCGGAAAATCTGCTTCCCGAGATTTAACCATTACTGCACTGGCCCCGCAAGTCACAGCTGCTGCTGCCGTCGGAGACACCCTGCGGGCGGGAGAATATATGACCATTCAGGTAAGCGGTTTTCCTGCCAATACGGATATGATCTTTACCCTGGATGCAGTCAGAATAACCGTGGAAGGAACACCCAAAACCAATGCAGCGGGAGCGGTAACGGTCAGTTACAAGCTGCCTGCTGCAACGGCCGGCGGTACCCATCGTCTGACCGCCTCGGGAGGCGGTTTTACTGATACCTTTGATTTTACTGCCGAAGCCCAAACCAGTGTGCTGAAACTGTCTGATGCGCAGGGTAAGGCGGTCACGGAAGGCAAGGCCGGACAGACCATCATTATCAGCGGCGACAATTATTTGATGGCCGGCAGCGGAGATACCACCGCGGTGATCGAAATCGGCAGCGTAGTTATCGCTTCCATTGTGCTGCAAAACGGAAGTTTTTCCCGTAACTATACCATCCCGGCTGATTTGGCGGATGGCAATTATACGGTCAAAGTTACCACTTCAGAAGAAGAAGAAGCCGGTGCCGGCTTGCGGGTCGACAATACGGCCCCGGGTGTTCCGGTCACAACGGTGGAAGCTTCCTTTAGAACCCTGACGGTACGGTGGACGGCACCGGCAGATACAGATCTGGCTGGTTACAATATTTATCGCCGCAGCAATGCCACTGATCCCTGGGTGAAAGTGGCAGAGGCAAACATAAACACCACTGCGTATACCGACATGCTGGGCCAGGGGATTGGGTTGGCTACCAACTACTCTTATGAAGTCCGGTCCTACGACCGGTTGGGCAATGAGAGCAGCGGCAATATAGTGACGGCAGTCTTGCAGAATGACACCAACAAACCGTACGGTTATTTTAATGAAGAGAATTATCTTGTCTACCTCAAGGCAGGAGATTACACCTTTGATATATACGGAAATGACAATCAGCTCATCACCGAATTTAATGTAAAAGCCAAAAAATTTATCGAAAAAGATGCTTCCGACAACAAGGTTTACGGTGAGGAACAAACCTGGTGGAGCATTGTCAACCCGGCAGCTGCGTATGAGTATAATACGGTGGTCTATTATTATCCCTCTTTCACGAAAGCCATTGCTGCGGATGGGACGATGGACGGCGAGTATCTGGTCACGCTTACGGTCAAAGACTACGCCAACAATATCCATACGTATGCAACTACCTATTACATTGATACGGCACCTCCCAGTGCACCGACTGCCCCGGTTGCAACAGGAACGGCAGGCAGTATTGTGCTGACCTGGACCGGCAGTGCCAGTCTGGATGTGGCTGGTTATGAGATTTATGCGGCTGATTCCGAAGGCGATCTGGATGCTTTGAGCACCCCGATACGCAGGGTGGGTGTCGTTAGCTCGTCTTCTTTTGAAACCGCTGCCGGCACGACCAAATATTTTAAACTCAGAGCCTATGACAGTGCCGGCAACTACAGTGTATTTACCGCCCCGATTGCCGGAACGGCGACCGTCGATACGGAAAAACCGGTTATCAAATCGATCAGTCCGGCCACCGGCTATCAAACCGCCAGCACCGGATTATATCTGGGAATAACGGCTCAGGACAACTTCCGGGTCAAGGACTTTGTGCTGGAATACAGGCCTGTCGGAGCACCCGATTTCATCGCTTTGAAAACGCTGCAGGCGGGCGTTGATTTTAGTTCAGTTGTCGCCGGGCAGGAACAATACGTTTCATATTATTGGAATACTACCGGATTGTCAGGCAATTATGAGCTGCGTGTCAGCGCTGTCGATTACAGCGGTAACAGTGCAGACAGCTTGATGGTTACCTATCGCCTTGACAAAACCGCTCCGGCCATGCCGGCCAACGTTACCGCCACCGGCGCTGCCGGCAGCATAACGGTAACCTGGGATGCGGTCACAGATGCAGATTTGTGGGGCTATTATATCTATCGTCAGGAACAGCCCACCGGCAGCGATCCCGCACCGGACTTCAGCTATATCAGCAGTGTTGCCAAAAACGAGTCTCGCACTTATAAAGATCTGAGTGTGGAAACCGGGAAGTCATATAAATATGGGATTGTTTCCCGTGATGATCTCTATAATCAAAGTGCCCGAGCCGAAAGCAATGCTGCCCAGGCAGCCAGCTTCAGTCCGGTCATCACCGAATTCAGCAACGGAGCCAATGAAATCTATGCTGGAGACAATTTCACCATTGTTGCCACCGGTTTTAAACCTTACGAAGCGGTCGATATGTATATGGATTACAACCCGTCAGGTACCAATACCGCTATTCTGGGGCGCTGGACCGACGCGGAAGGTGCGGTCAACATATCCTGGCGCTATGTTGTCAACACTGCTGCCGGCAACCATGTTTTGACCTTAAAGGGCAGGACCAGCGGAGCGCTGGCCAGCCAGGCCTTTGTAACGGAAGCACCCGCTTCCCTGCCGGCAGCACCCTCGGTTGTAACCCTGACCAACACCGCAACCCTGTCCATCGAGTTGTCCGGCTATACCGTAAGTGGTGCTGCTGCCTACAACATTTACCGCCGGGCGACCAAAACGTTGGAAACCGGCGAAGACGAAGCGCAAGCTTTGCTGGCAGCCAACATTAAAACCGCTGCCTACACCGACCAAACGGTCAACAACGGCAAAACCTATTATTATGCGGTGGAAGCCTTGGATGCTTTTGGCAATGCCGGAGCAAAAACAGAGAGCAGCGGGCTGATTCCGGTGCCGGATACGGCAATACCTGCGGCGACTCTGACCAATGCGCTCAACGGTACGGTAATGACCTTGTATGCAATGGTCTCTGATAATATCAGTGTGACCAGTGTGGCATTTTTCTACAAAATCGGTGATGCTGCCAGCGTTGCCATCGGCTCGGCGCAAAATCCCAACAGCGCGCGGGGCAAGAGTGTGACCGTTTCCCAGGCCTGGGATATGTCCGCCCTGGACGACGGTACCTATACCATTACTGCTGTGGTCAGCGACCGCAACGGCAATCAGACAGAAAAAACCATGACCACCGTCAAACGCAGTCATGCGGATGCATATGGAGGAATAGTAACAGCCCAGGCGGAAGCCCTGCGGGTCAAGGTCAGCTGGACAGCTTCAGCGGATCCGGAGTTCAGTTCCTATCTTCTTTATCGGCGTACGAGTACTGATCGTTCCACCTGGAGCAGCTGGACGCAGGCGGCAGCCACCAGCCTGCTGACCTATACCGAC
>Ga0123327_1000453_pt1 | contig 38340 bp, 57 predicted proteins | sample BioC13SIPDNA_4_FD_89701 | JGI IMG/M metagenome (GOLD analysis project Ga0123327, IMG submission 89701) | Anaerobic biogas reactor microbial communites from Washington, USA - Biogas_R1_B C13 SIP DNA | ecosystem: Engineered > Bioreactor > Anaerobic > Unclassified | place: Washington, USA...
CTCAATATTCAAAATGTCCTTGGAGTAGGCAAATTGCTTGCCAGTATCAGTGCCACGCTGGGCCAATAAATCTACGTACCGGGTGATTGCCCCTCCCTGGATTACGCATCTCCAATTAAGTTCGCCATGCCAGGCATTGGCTACCTTCTGCACAGCTGAGAGGGCAGACTCATAGTAAGCAGATGTTGAGGATGCGCCCAGGTCGTCAACGGTACCTACCTGCCAGCGGGTATTGTCCAGCATCCCAGCGAGGGCGGCGGTGGCATCTGCTTGGGGCCGCTTATCGGTGACGATATCATCCAGTAACTCATAACAGATATGCTCGCAGTATACAGTCCGGGTCAGGCCGTCCCCGTGCAGGTCTACCAGCCGCTTAACCTCGAATACCTGCCAGTATGAATCCAAGTCACGAAAGGCCACCAAGTTACCTTCAAGCACATATGCCGCATCGGCCTGATCGGCAGGCACCGTAAATCTAAAAGTGTTCTCGCCGTTTAATATCTCGTAGTGCACAGCATCCCAATACGGGCAGCCAGAGTTCGGTTCACGATCAAACTCAGCAGGAAATTCAGCCGACAAAAAAGCCCGGCGGGTTGTAGTCGGACCGGTCGACCGAGTGAAGTCTGGACTGAGCAGCGCTATTAACTCTTCGTCCGGGTTAAAAATATAGAGCAGAGTAAATCACCTCACAAAAATCCGCCGATTAAGACCGGCTCTTTTTTAACTTTTTCTTATGTCACTCTCGCTATTCCGTTAGTTGATTAAACATCGGCTTCGATATGGTCTAAATAAGTAATCAATCTCCTATTCATGCCCCACTCATCGTAGCAATGCTTATATCTAGTTACAATGCGTATACTTTTACAATTATAACCATTCGAAAGTAGGTCATTTTTAACTAACCTTTCTATGTCACCTACGGAATAATGTGCAACTTCTTTTTCCGTCTTAACCTCACACTTTACCAATTTTTTATCAATATTTATAATAAACACCCCTTTTTAGCTATTCCGTTAGTTGCTTAATCATTCCTCAATCGGTTCTGGTGGTTGCATAGCAAGATTCACTTCATCTGCATCGAATTGAGTTAAAAGTCCCTTGTTTACATAGTTGGCAGCAAATCCATTGACTTGCTCCATACTGCACCCGCAATGCGTAAATAATGCAATTAAATTGTTTTTAATAATTTCGCTGAGTAGCATTTTACGCACCTCCTAACGCAGTAACTAAAGTTTCAAGGTTACGAAGTTTATTCAACATCAATACAGCAAGGGCCGGTGATATGTTGCGAGTGCCGTCAAACCAAGAATTGGGGAAGTATGCCATTAGTGCATCCATTTCTTCTTTTGTGGGTTCATTCCCTGCACCAAAAGTTACAGTGAGGTCAACAGCAAATACATTATCAAAATATACCGTGTCCCATTCCGATGTGCGGTTGTCAATTAATGCGATGGCAGCCTCGAATGTAACTGTTCTGATAAAAGACAGTTTTTCCCATTCCCCACTACCAGAATGAGATGCTAATCGGGTAGCAGTTGGTATGCCAATTCCTGCTAAATTAGTAGTTGCTTTAACATCAGCTCTTACGTATATTTTGTGTCCTGTTGGGACTCCGAGGGCTTGAGATGCCCTATTAAGTCCACTACTGTTTTCTTGTCCCGTCATTTCGGCAACGCCATCAACAGATGTTACGGTACAAAAGAACTTAGACCAACTCGATGCGTCTGTTGTAAAATTACCATTTGTAACTAAGTTGGTAGCAGGTAAAGCTAATTGATTTCGGACTATTGCTAATGCTGAACCTAACATTATATCACCACCCAATCTGTGCCATCGGATATTTCAATCGCATATCCTTGTGGGTCAGTGTCAACGCTCCAGTAAGTTGCCCCTATATTTTCGGCAGTTGCCAACGGCTTAGTTGCCGCTGTTCCTCTTAAATCCATTTTACTTCCCGATAGTTGAGTAACGGCCGGGGCTGTCCCGTCTATTATTCCCTCGACTTTGTCCTCCAAAGATTTTAGCCTCGCAAGCAACGTGTTAGCCGTTGGAGCAGCTTGTACCTCGCCGATCAGGGCCTCCATCGCTGTCTGTTTAGCTTCTGTTGCAGGGGATGATATTAATTTAGCCAATATTGCAGCAAGGGTTGTCTGCGTTGCAAAGTCTTTGTCGCTAATAGTTGACAAGAGTGCTTCTATCTCGCTTGCTCTTACCGCCAACTTATTACCCGACGATGTTATAGGTTGTCCATCGGAACTGTACAAAATATGACGTGATGCACCATTCTCTCCATACAGATACTCATATTCATCTGCTACAGGATTGTAATACTGTGGACTTGGCTTTCTGTCCACGTCTCCCTTTATTTGTTTAGTATTAGCAGCCAATTGTGTCGCCTCCTCATCTTAAATCTCCCTCTCCTATAAGTATTTGGGGGTCCATGATACTCTAGTTGTACATACCCCAGCAGGTGAAATAGTTAAAGTACTTTCTCCTACCCGCAAAGAAAAAAACCGGCTATTTTGCCAGTCTAGCTTATCGAGCGCTCGGTTGCCGTTTATATGTACTGCCCCGGCGGCAGTGTTGACCTCAAGCGTGTCGCCGGTCAGAAAACTGTGCACTACCCGAATATAATTGCCGTCCGGGGAGGTCACTTTCCATTCGGCAGCCGCCCCCATGAAGGTAGCGCTAAAACTAGGCCGGCTCTCAAAAGTTCCTCGATTGTTTACTATTACAATATCATTTACAAAATCAACTGTCTCCTCGGCGGCATACGCTAGGGGCTCTGCTACAAAGTGAAGGGTAAATTGACCAATTGAAACAATTTGCTCCATGTCTACCGGCTCGACCAATATAGCTCTATAATATCTATCCGGTTGGTCAGAAAAACTCAATATTTTATATTCATTTTTTTGTAACCATTCAGCCGTGTCTAAAACTTTTTGCTGCAAACCTGTTAATGAATTGCTTGTAATGATGCAGTCAATTCTTATCTCTCTGTCCCTAAGCTCTCTTGGCATTACATAACTTTCTGCCCTACCGGGTACTTTTAGCAACTTATGATTGCTGCCGGGGAGGAGTTGGCGTCTGACATCTTTAACAATAATACCAAAATTACTGCTTGTCTCTCCGTCAAAATTAAAGCTTAAATCACTCACGCAAATGCCAACCCCCTTCCTCTAGCCTTGTCCCTGCGAAGGCGTTCTAGCTCCCGAGCTACCTTTTCAACGTCAACATCCTCTCTTATATAAAAGTTATTTCCCGTTATAACAGTTTCTCCACTTTGTCCGCCAACTTCATTCAACTTATTATTAGGCAAAACTTGGGTGCCAGTAGGAAGCTTCAGTAATTCAGGCCCTTCTTCACCAACAACTGCCCATCCTCCCGGATGAAATTTAGTACCTTTAGCATACCAATTTACATTAAAATCAGGAATACTTACTTTAGCATCGCCTATACCTACAGACCGCCAATTTACATTAACATGAGGCAATTTAGGCTTAGGTATTTCAATTCGCATATTTGCAAAAGCATTTTTAATATTTTGTATTATATTGAGCAGCCCGTCTTTCAAGCTATTTACAATAGAAAGCGTGCTGGTTTTTAAATTATTCCATTTTGTTGCAGCAACCTTAAGAATCAAGTCCCAAACCCCAGATAATGTTTTAGCAATTCCAGCAAAAATACTTTTTAATCCATCCCAAAGTAAAGTTGCTATATCGGATACGTCTTTTAAAGCTCCTTTCCAGTCCCCAGTTAAAACATTTAAAAATAAAGAAACAATTTCTCCGATGACCTTAAATGTTGTAGAAAATATCGTTTTTATTGTCTCCCAGACAGGGGAAATTATTGCTATAATAGAAGGCCCCCACTCTTTCCACCATTCCGTAATTTGGTCAATAGCAGCTTTAATACTTGTTTTAATTTTACCCCAAATTTGGTCTACTGATTGACGAAACTCCTCATTGTTTTTGTACAAAGCAACCAGCGCAATCCCTATGCCGGCAATAGCGGCTACGATCAAGCCTATTGGCCCAGTTAATGCTGCAAAAGCTCCTCCTAAAATAGGTAAAGCCGTTGATATCGCTCCAATTGAGCCTGCCAGCATTCCTAAAACAATTAATAAAGGGCCTATAGCGGCGGCTATTCCCGCAATAACAACTATTATCACTTTAGCTTCAGGTGAGATTGTAGCCATCCAATCAACAAACTTCTGAAGTGATGCTGTAACTGCCTCTAACGCTGGCTTCATTGCATCGTAAAACTGCAAAGCTACTCCTTCTAGCGCGCTTGATAGTTCCTCTAGCCTTCCTTTCAGGTTATCCATCATTCGTCTTTCCATTTCGCTTGCAGCTCCAGAGCTATTGTTTATCGCATCCGTTAGTTTATTAAAATCCTCTTCGCTGGTATTTACAATAGCAAGCAAGCCCGACATCGCTTCCTGCCCCGCTAAAGATGCAGCATAAGAAGCTTGTTGCTCAGGCGTAAGCTGACCAAATGCTTTCCTTAAGTCAACCATCATTTCGTGCAAAGACTTCATGCTACCGTCGGTATTTGTAACCGATAAACCTAACTCTTTCATTACTTTTTCGCCATCACCCATCGGCTTTATAAGTCGAGAGATTGTTGCTCGTAAAGAAGTACCAGACTGGCCTCCTTTAATTCCAGCATTAGCCATTAAGCCCAAAGCAACAGCGGTGTCTTTTGAGGAATAACCCAGCGCCCCTGCAACTGGAGCTACATATTTAAATGATTCTCCCAGCATTGCCACGTTAGTATTCGACTTACTACTAGCTGCGGCTAAAGTGTCTGCAAATTCCGCTGCTCGACTTGCTTCCATTCCGAATGCAGTCATGGCATCAGTAACAATATCGGAAACGGTGCCAAGTTCCTCTCCAGAGGCTGCTGCAAGTTTAAGTATGCCTGGCAAACCATCTAACATTTTCTGTGTATCCCAGCCAGCCATAGCCATATATTTTAAACCTTCTGCTGCCTCACTTGAAGAAAACTTTGTGCTTGCCCCAAGCTCTTTAGCTTTTTCCTCTAAAGCTTTAAAATCATTTCCTGTAGCACCCGAAATAGCTCCGACTTCCGACATAGCAGCTTCAAAATCCATGCCTAATTTAACTGCACCTGCACCCATTGCCACAAGAGGAGCTGTAACTTTAAGGCTTAAGTTTTTACCAACGTCGGACATTCTTTTACCTACTGCTTCAAACTTTTCGCCCATACTTTTAGTAACTTTTGTTACTTCTGCTTGAATATTAGCAATTCCTTTTTTCCATTCTGCATCTTTTGCTGTTATTCGTATAAAAGCTTCTGCTAATTGCATTCCTTACTCACCTCCTGCAACAATAGTTCCTCCAAATATTTGATTTAACCTTTCCACTTGCTTATACATTTCATCATTCGACATCGGGCTTGCGTTTACAGCTTTTTGCTTGCTGGGCTTCACAAACTTGTCAAAAGTAGGATATTCTTCTGTTCGTATTAGCGCTCCCAAATGCCAAGTTGTCCAACGTATTTTATACCATTCCTGCTCCTGTCGGTAGTTGTAGCCTTCAATCATCTTATTAAACTCGTGAAACGTTAATTTCGCAAGTTCGTTAGGCTTCAACTGCAAAGCTCCATAAGCTATTTCTTCAATGTCTTCCCAAGAATCCCGAAGGGGGCGATAAATGCCCCCATCTAGTTTCCCAACACACCACTTTCTTCTATTGCCTCAAAAATTTTATTTCCCAATTCCGTCCACGTTCCTCCGGTTTTGAAATAATTATCTATCAATATCCCTACGTTTTTCTTCGTTAGCCCAGAGTCTTCGTGCCTTAATCCTGCCCAAAGAAGAATGCGAAAGGTATTGAACCCAATATTTTCTTCATCAAGCAGCATACTTATGCCCATGCCCGCCTCTTCCTCGATGTCAGCAATGGCATTAAAATCAAACCTTATTTCCCTTTGCTTATCAAGCTCTATTGTTTTCATTCGTTACCCTCCTACCGTTAAATGCCTGCTGCTCTTGTTAGATACAATGTGTAAACATTATCGGTCTTATTAGCTTGTTTAACTACGACTGTGGTTTTCTTAATAGAACCAACTGCGCCAAGCGTAATTGCACTTGAAGCCACGCCAGAAGCTACAACGTTTCCGTCTACCAGAATGCTATCAGCAGTGATGCAAGTAGGTGTAACAGTAACTGAAGTTTCAGTTGATGCAATATTTACAACATATTCTTTAGTAGCTCCGACAAATGCAGGAACAAACGTACCGGTTGTTACAACCAAATCAGTAAGATTAGCTGCAAGGCTTGCGCCAAGAGTGGGCTTTCCACTTACTTTTAAGCTTGCTTTGAAAGTCAAAGCCCCGTTAACATCAGCTTCACCAGTGCTAAATTCTTCGACCAATGCTTTAAAATTCCACGCTGCGCCGTTAGGAAATTTAATGGAAAAATCCTGAATAGTTTTGCCTAGAAGGTCATCAAGCAACCCCATCTGCCCAACATCGTCAGATATAAAATTCCCCTCTATAGGAACTGAGCCAGCTTCTATCAACCCACCAATGAACTCCTTAAAACCACTTTCAGACTGATGGTTAGTTGTGTCAATTGTATCAACTTTGAGGACTGGACTTCCTATTTTAGTTAATTCCGCTATTGGAGTTTCTGTCGCACCTCGAGTTAAAATTGTACCATAAGCGCCATAAGCCATATTACTTTGCCTCCTTGTAATTAATTATAAAATCTACAGGAATATAATATAAACCTGTGCTTTCATCAAGCATATCGACTTCATTTTCATTAAAAACAGACTGAATGTTATTTGCATTGGGCCACTCATCCAGCGCTACTATTAACTGCTGAGCTAACAGTTTAGCTTCTGAATAAGTCTTTCCAACACAATTTATTTGCATCCTTGATTCCGAAGCCCCACTATAACCGCTATGTGTGTACTTCCTATTACTGCTAATCTTAGCATAAGTCAAATAAGGGGGAATGACTCCTTGAGGTGCTTTAAGCGGATAGTTCTGCTTATTTACTTCATTAAGCTTTTTAGCTAAATCCATTTCAAGCATACTATCCGCCTCCTAAGTGAACATTCAATATTTGCTGTGCCAATGCACCCAATTTATCTTTGTTTTCGTCCAAAGCAGGCCTCAAGTAAGGTTGCGCTTTCATTTTAACCGTTCCATACTCAACATAAGGGCCGTAATGAATATTTGTACCTATTCTAGCCTCTTTATCTTTTACTTCCTTTGTTATGCTTTGCCTCAAGTGGCCTGTATCTTCAGGACAACGGTCTATTGCATCCCCTTGCACAATTAAGGCAGCTGTCTCTAAAAACTGTTCGATAGCTGCCTCTACTGTTCCATTAACTTTATTTCCAAACCAGTTTACACTCATACTATCAGCTCCAAATCCAACTGAAGAAGCCTATCCATTGTCATTACGTTTTGAACAAACTTGATATTGTACCTATTACCTTCTAGCAACAGCGTGCATCCTGTCGGGATTGCTTCGCTAAAATGCGAACAATAAAATCGATGAGAAATAAACTCTGTTTCCTTGCTTGCTGCCACTCTTTTTTCACTGCTTAGCGGTCGCAGTCTGCCTATGACTTCTTTAAAGTCTGCCCATGTGATTATAGGTTCGTTAAAATCATTTCGTCCTTCTTGAGGTTGCTGAATCATCCCAATTGAATCGAAATATTTTTCTAATGGTTTACCATTATCAGAGCCATAATTAACCTCAGATGGGAAGCTGTCACCTACGAAAAACGTATCATTCAATATCTTAATCATATGAAAACCATCCTTCGTTGTTTGCCTTCTTTTTCCACACGATAAGGCTCAAGTAGCTCCTTTAACCCTTCAGGCAAACCTTCAGCAAATGATACGGAATAATCCCCTAAACTTTCGCTTGTAATGCCGTTTTGTGTTTTAATCCAGCTAATTGCTTGGTTTAGGAATAACAATACCCCAGGTGGTTCTTGTTCCCAGTCAGTATTGCAATAATCTTTTACCCATAATAGCAGCCATCCTCTTAATGCTTCATCTGTCATAGACATTTAGCCTCGCCTCTTATTCTTGCGTTTACCTGGTAATTTTTCCTTCTGCATTTCAGTATCTTCGTCGTCAATATCAAACAATTCATCGTCGTTCATTATTTCTTCTTCTAGTTCCTGCTTTACTTCTTCTTTAGCTATCTTAGCTTCTTCTGCCTTTAAGCGACGCATTCTATTAAAACCTGCAAGACCCATTATTTCACCTCGTTTAAACTAAAATAAGGGAGGGAATTACCCCTCCCGACTGTTTACTACTGTAAAGTGTGAACAAACTTGGCTATGCGGATATTCTTATTCTCGTATACACGTGACCAGTTCAGAGCATTAGCCAACTCTAAGTTGGTCGGACTGGAACCTACAACAGCAGCATCCTGAAAAGCTACTCCCCGAGGGTGCAGGATGAAGTGCTGACGGTTAATCAAAATATCGTCACCCTGCAAGCTATCGCGGTCAGTCTCTGTAGGAACCGGTGCCCCGCCATTACCTTTAGCAAAAGCACCTTGCCCAAACAGGTAAGTAGTATAATCAGTGCCATTTGCTACCGGGCAGCCATCGTCTACAATAACCTGCTTTCCTTGGAAGCGTTTTACGCGAATATCTTTGCCGTTGAAAGATTCTAACTCCAGCGTAATTAGCCCTTGCTTCATTAAAGAAGCTTCAGTCGCTGAATGCATCATTACTCCGGTTAGCTTGTCTTTACTGTCCCCTAGCAATTGCAAGGCATCTACAAAAGTAGCCCCAGTAATATCAGATACTGCAGGAGCTACGACGCCAGAAATATCCAAAACATTCCCCGCCATATTGGCTGCTGCAAATATACCATCGAGAATTGCTAGCAGAATAGCCTGTTCCCTTCTGACCCAATAAGCAGCTACCAAGTCGCCAATTGCCCGCATGGGGTCATCTCCAGATAAAGCTCTTACAAGGTCGTTTACACCCCAAGCTTTACCTCTCATAAGCAATACCGCAATGTCCTGCCCCGCATCAATATTGTTTACCTGCAAGGGATTCTGGTCGCTTAATACTTCATCGGCCCCGGTAAGGTCCTGCCAAAAAGGCATGTTAATTAGGCGACCACCGCTGGAAGCCAAAGCGTCGAAAGCAGCATCATTTACTACAATGCCGCTTTGAATAAGAGCTGAAAGTTCAGCAGTCCTCTCTATAACATAATTATTAAATACTTCCGGTACTATTACATCAGCTATACGCGTTGCCGGCATTCAAATCACTCCTTTTAAAATAATGTTCTTAGTTCTACTAAGCAGTTAGTTTAGTGATGGTTGCTGTTACTTCAGCAGTAGTAAATGCCTTGCCTAACTTCGATACCGTGGCCTTAAATTTATAACTTCCATTAGCTGCAGAAGTTGCAGCAGTGTAAGCTGTTTTAACTAATGTGTAACTACAATCATCAAGTTCTAAAGCGTCGATGACTGCTTTAATCGCGTCAACAATATTTGCCTGTGTTCCAGGGTCGTCACTTGCCACCAAAGTATCATCGCCACTTATTGTATAAGTTGCCCCTGCAATAGCAGCACCAACGATTCTTACGCTAAACTCAGCAGCTCTAGGCACTAAAACACTATTTACAAACTGCATCGCATACATCTCTTCGTCGGTGAATTTACCATTTCGATGTTTATTGGCGGCTATCTTTGCCTCGATTAAGCTTGTTGCTTCGATAATTTCTGCCTTTCCTTTTGCTAAGTCCGCTGCGGTATAAGCGGTAATATTGGCCCATGCCATACGTATCACTCCTTTACTAAAATAATAGATGTTAAGCTAATTTGCCTGAGCTTTGAGCTTTTTAGCCAGCTCCGGGTTCTCCCGAAGGATTCTTCCCTGCTCAGTAAGGTTAAAATGCTTTTTGCTCCATGGATTGTTTTTAGGGTCATCCTTTTTACTAGGGTCGACTGTCCTTCCATTTTCCTTAAACTTTTCTGATACTACCTTTTCAATATTTGACTGCCAGATGTTTTCTAATGCCGTCAAATTGTTAACAGTCTCTTCTTCATCCTGCCCCACAAAATAATGTACCACTTCGACTGGCAAACCCTTTTGTGTGGCCAACGTAGTTGCTTTATTAATCAACTCGGACTTAGTGCGGGCCTGTCTTTCCTTAGCCAGTTCCTCTTCAAGTTTCCGAAGTCGTTTTTGCTCTTCTGTTTCGTCAGGAAATTTCTTTTTAATTTCTTCTTCGATAAGACCGGGCATTGTTTTCTCTTTCCATGATTCTAGCCCTTTAGAAAAGTAAGAATCTAACATAGGCTGTATCAATTTCTTACCTGCATCAGTTTCCAAGAATGTTTTTACCTTCTTAGGTACTATGTACAATCCTTCTAAGTACTCTTGAACTTCCTTGTCGTCTTTGTTATCCTCTAGAAACTGTTTCAATTCCTCCAATGTCGTCATTGTGCCCTCTCCTTTACATAAAATAAGGAAATGCCTGCTCAAACTTAACATTTGAATAAACATTTCCATTTAATTAATTATATCACATTTTAATACTTTTGTAAACCCTTAATATTTAATATTTTTATCTTTTTTTATACCAAATAACAAATCAGCTTTCACATTTTTATTCAAACACTCATTAATTTTATTAATTGTTTCCTGATCTGACATATAAGGTAGTTCCATTGAGGGGAATGCATCATTAAATCTTTCATAATACTGATCTAACTTTTTTAGTAACATCCCTCGAACTGTTGGCATATTATTCACCTTCTTTCTTATTGTCCTATTTTCATTATATCACACATTTGGCAAAAGTATACCACAAAATTACCTTTTCATTTTCATTTTATCCTTTTATCTTTTAACATCCTTTTAAAATAAGCAAAAGACATTGGCATATACTCCTCAAAAACAGCAGCTATATTGTCGTCAAAAAGGGCAGAAAACATATTTGCAAAAGTTTCTGAACATATTTCAGCCCAAGTTTCCCCTCTCTCCCAATATTCAGTACTATGCCCCCATCTAATTCTATTTTTATTTAAACTTAACCCTGATATTGCATCCTGAACTCCTGAGCTATAATCATTTGCCTCTAATTTTAACTTTATCATTCTTTTTAACCTTCCATCAGATTCTAGCATTTCAGCATAGTCCCTCTCAATCAAATTAAAGAACCCTTTCTTTTTAGAAAAAGCATTCCTACTACCTGTCAATACATCATCAACAAAATGCCCATACTCATGGAAAAAGGCTGAATGCTTACCTCTTGTATCCTTAATTGTTTCCGCAAAATTAACATTAATCTTACGACCTTGATAATATTCACCCTTGTCTATATCATCAATAAAGCCTTTAAATTTTCTTGCACGCTTAGCAAATAATCCCTGCAATTCAAGACTTTGGGCCCGTACAATCTCCTCAATTTCTTCCATACCTTTTATATTTGCATTTTTATTTAATGACTTTCGTGCTAACTTTTTGTAACGATTAAATGCATCATTTACTTGTGTTTCTATTTCAATCTCCTCAGCAGTCTTAGTGTTGGGTTTATCAATTAAATTAGGCTTAACAACTTTCCCTGCTTCCCTAGCTTTCAACAGCTTAGCCACTTCATCAGCCATCCTATCATCAAACTTGATGCCCTTAGCTTTGGCCCATTGTTGATATGTTTGTTGAGGTATTATTCCATCCTCTCTAGACCTTCTGGCTTGAGGACTGTAACCCACAACCTCGGCCCTTATTATACACCTACAATTGATGTCACCTGATGCACTACCGCTTAAGCCAGGGGCCAATGCTTTAATATTACCTGGCATAATAAACTCTTCATTTACCTCTACTATTTGACCATCCATTACTCTATGGCTAGCCCTTGTTCTTTCGTCTAATGTTGCTACCCAAACCTTTTGAATTATTACGCCCTTCTTAGAGGCTTCCATAAAGCTATCTAGGCTGCCTTGGTTTTGTGCCCTATGTGTTTCCGTTCTTACTATCCTACAAGCTTTAGATGCTGCTATATTCATTTCCTTAGCTACTGCCTTAGTTACTTGCCCAACGTCCTTCCCTTGCACTACTCCTTGCATTATTTGGTCTCGTATCTTGGCATTCGTCAGCTTGGTATGCTCTTTTGCTATTTGTGGCCATCTGTGAGGGCCTTCTACAACAGCATTAACTGCTTCCTTCTTCAGCAAGCCAAACATAAGCGGTATTTTAGCCTCCTGCTCTAGCTCAAAAGTGGAATAGTAGAATGAACTTTCAAATGCTCCTTTGACTGCCTTCTTAGTTGTTTTTACTTGAACATCGTAGGCTGTTTTAAGATTGTCAGCTATGTTCTTTTCTAAGTTAGTTAGCCTATTGTATTTGCTTAAGTCAGCCATCGATAACTTACCATCCTTAGCATACTTTTCATACAACAAATTAATGTCATTGCGGATATTCTTAAGGCCCTCTTTGTACCCTCTAACTATTATTCTTTCGTCCTTCGTTAATTCCTTGGCCATGGCTTATTTCTCTTCCTCTGTCTCTTCCTCTTCTTCAAATTCAATATTGTCTAAATTAAGCATACCTTCCGAATCCTTTTCCATTTCCTCTATTTCCCATTCAACATCATCAACAAAGGAAAGCAGACTGAGCCTTGTCCTTTCGCTAACCATTCCTTTAAGCTTGCCTGTGCTGTCTGCCTCGTCATTAATGTTTACCGGCAGGTTGCGTTTAAAACCAAAGAATACATTGAGATAGTCTAAGTTGATTCCCTTTTTGGCCCACGCAGTACAAAGTATTTTAAATTGTTGCCTTAGCGCTGCCGTCATTTTCCTTTCCATTGTGATACATTTATTTTCCAGCGGTGTAAGTTTGTATTTTATTGCTACCCCTGAAGCATTGCCGGCAAACGACTCATCAGTCATATTTATGCTGTTAGCAAACCGTAGCACGTTTGCCTCTAACCTGTTCAAATGATTCTCTACAACTTGGTCGTTAAGCTGCTTAGTTAGGAACTCAGCTCCTACTCCTTCATCTTTAGTATCTAACCCGAAAGCACCTGTCTTCCTAGCTTTTTTCATGACTTCTTCATCAGGAGCATAACCATAGAATAGCATATATGCCAGCCTGAACTCTTCTATTTCGCTGTTTATGTCAGACAAAGTACGGTCATAAGCGTCAATTAATTCCAGAACCTTCTCAGCGTCCCCCTGTTGTTCATCATTGTTTACGAATAGAACTATAGGTACTTCATCAAACAAATGCAACTGAGGGTTAACTGGTTCCGTATCGTCCAACACAAAACCTTCCCCATCCCGGCTCTCAATATAGAATGTTACCTTTTCTTTGTCATACCACTCGACCCTTGTTAACTCCTTTTTGTCTTCTCCCTCTTTAACCGTGATTGTATAGTACCTCATTGCATATTGCAACTCGTGGATTGAGCGGTCATAAATGGCTATTGTTTCCCACGGATAAAGCAGCATTGCTCTCTCTTCGCCTTCTACATCAATATAGAGCAACCTTCCTGCATAGCCACAAATAGTAGCCATTTTAACTGTTTCACTGTCAAGATCTGCTATGTTCGACCGATAATTGAAGTTTTGAACCACTTTGTCCATTGCTTCTGCGTTATCTTGCTCATCATCGACTTGGTAGCTGATAGGGTGGCCAATAAAATAACCAACCTTTGTATCTATTATTTCGCTGTCAAAGCTGTTGTTCAACTTCCTGTTTATTTTGCCTTCATCATCGAACTTCCTATCAAATACCGGCACACTATCTGTTTTATACCGTTCGTAAAGTGCCAAAGTCTTTGCTCTTATAGGAGCGTGCTCATCAATTAAGTCCTCTATTATTTGACTTGTTACTTGATTATCTACCAATGCTAAGTCTTTTAACACATCAAACAATTAGCCCACTCTCCTTCCTGTTAAACTTGATACAGCTTGCAAAGGCTGCCTTCCGTAAATTATTGTATTTACAAAGTATCTATCTGCATCCATGTGGTGGTCGTGTTCTTTAAGCGGCTTATCCTCGCCTTTTTCGCTAGCCTTGGGGTCCCAGCAATAAGCTGATAACTCTTCGAATGTATGCTTACAACAATCATTGTAAAGAATCCTTTTCGACTGCATTGCTGAACCTGTATTGCTTATCCCCTGCAAAACATCATTCTTAGCTTTTTGTACCTTAAACCGCCCTCGCTTTTTAATCAATGCAATAAAGCTTGCTGCGCTAGGGTCTACAATAATCGTCTTTATATTGTCTGCTCCTACAAACTTCTCTAAGTCCTTGTAATATTCTTCGTCTGTCTTTTGGAACCCTTCTTTGCCGCTATGATGATATTCATCTATTTTATACCACGTCTTTCCGCATAAGCCCCACTTAGCAAAAACAGTAGGATTGTAAATGCCATAGTCAACTGAGATATGTATTACTGAATATTGCCTTGGCTCTGTTGGAACTACATGCTCCTCCTTCCGGAACATATCATAAATAATACCCTCAGCTAGTACCCATAAACCCAGAATAAACCTTTGGTAGAATACTCCTGAGAACATCCTTTTGTAGAATGCTTTTCTCTTTTCACTTAAGCTTGGATTGTCATCTATGTTAAACTGAATCCTGAAAGCATTCTTTTCCTCTAACTTGTCTATCCATTCTAATTTAAACCAATGGAAAGGGCCTTCCGGGTTGCAGTTAAACCATAATTTAGCTCCTTCTTCTGAACATCTACCTACTGCTTGATTTACAAAGCTCTCTGGCATTAGTGCTACTTCATCAAAAAAGAAGCCTGCTGCTGTAAAGCCTTGCACTAAGTCCTGACTTCTTTCGTCCTTGCCACCAAAGATGTAGAAATAGTTCTCTGTCTCTCCCTTCGAAATGGCATAAGCATTGTTGCTATCAGTATCAGGTACTTTCCTTACTTTGTACCCTCTTGCTGCTAGCATTAGCTTTAGAAGTATCCAAACGTTCCTTTTGAAACTACCAATTGTCTTCCCAGCCATGCCAAAGTTACTAAAACTAAAGCTCTCCATGGCCCAGACAACGAAAGATAAGCTCATGGTAAGAGTCTTTCCGGACCTAATTGCACCGTCTGCAATGATGCAGTCATAGTCTGCATAAGGACTGACGTTTTCAATCCACCAAGTAAGAACTTTCTTCTGTTTTCTGCTGAAAGGAACAAACCTGAATGCTGGCCTTTTTATTTGCTTTCTCAATATAGTATCAACTACCTTTTCCTTCTTTTGTCTTTTGTAGGGTCCTGCTTTTCCCTTAGTTTTCCATCTTTATCATAATTCTTACCGCCGGGGACGAAGTTCTTGCCTTTTATCAATATCAATTGTTCTTGTTTAGCTGTTATGAACTTTCTTTTAGCTCTGTAGCCTAAGTTGACTATAACCCCGCCTTCTCTTCCTATTCTTTCAACTGTTCCTTCCATACCAACAGCCCATTGTGGTACCTGAAAACCTGAAATAGCTATCCTTACTGTGTCTCCTGTTATTACCTTGGAATGCGGATAGCGAATCCCCACTTTATTCTCCTCCTTTTAGACCATATTTTATTTGCCGCTCAATCTGCTCTGCTCTGTCTTTATCTACCCAAGCAAAGCACTCTCCTCTTGATATAAAAAGCCAGCCGGGTTCTTTTATTATTTCACAAAGCATGCCTTTATTTCTTGCGCAACCTTTGCACATTTCTTGTACTGGCTTTTCTTTAGCGGCCATAGACTCCCACCGCCGGTGGAGATAAAATCATTTGTACGTGGATTGATATCAGATGCATCGTCTGCTCCTCGGTAAAACCTTGGTTGATATATGCTTCATACATTGCTCTGATGTATTCTGCGGTTGCATGGACCCCCTCTAAGAATATTAATTTATCCATTTTCATCCTCCTTATTTCATCCTCCTTATACAAAGTCATCAAATACTATAGGGATTACATTTTTAAGTTTTTCAAGAGCCATACCGGCTACTTCCCTCATCTGTGGGTGTGGTGCTCCTGTGGTACCTAAATAGCGCAAATTAAAAAAATGTCTCCACTCTCTAATGTTGTAAGTTACTACTATCTCTGTTTTTAAGCTGTTGGGTAATACGCTTCTGGCTTGTTGGGCATTACAACCTAATTCCAATAACGCAAAATATGATACCTCGGAGAATTTGCAACTGTTTTCCCATACTGCGTATTCGTCTGAGCCTTCGTCAAAGAATAACGGCTTTATAACGGTTATTTCGTTCCCAAACCGCTCTTGTGAGTAGTTGCAATACCTAGTTGATTCCTGACTGTATGCCGCTAGTCTGTGGCGTACTATTTCGTGGCTCACTCCCCTGTCACAAACAAACTTGACTGTAGCTGTGACATGCTCTAGTACTGAATGGTGGCCGTTATTTATTATTTTATTGATAAAACGGGCGGTTTCTTTTTCGTCCTCCCCTTTTTTATCAGATTTGTAGCATACTCTCCCAGCCATCTCAGTAAGTTCCATCATTTCAATTCCCTGCAGTAAACATTTAGGGCTTAAAACTTCTACGGACGCGTTAATTATTTTCATTTTTTATTAGACCTCCTCTTCGTCATCCCATATCTCTTCGGCTACGCCTGTTAAAGCTTCAATAAATCCATCGTCTTCAAACTTAGATGTAGCTCTGTCTTCTTTATCCATTGCAAGACGTTCTTCCATGATTGCAACCTTACGTTCTTCTATTTTTTGTCTCCAGTCGGCCGGCATAATGTCAAAATAATCCTCTATTTTCTGGAGTGCTTTCATGCGGTCCTCTAACTCTACTTCTATGCCCTGTACGCCTTCTTTTAACCTATGAATTATTTGACCATCTAAGTATTCAGCTGGCTTAACTTTCACTCTGCCAGTTGGAGTAATATCTACAAAATCAGCCATGTCAGCAAATGCTATCCTAGCATACATATCAACAACATCCATCGCTGATATATGCAGCTCCTTACTGAGCCTTAGTTTCAGCCAACAAATATATCTGTTTACGGCGTACTTTTTACGTATAGCCCAGCCCATCACATTGGCAGATGAGGTTGCATATCCTGCCTTTATAGCTGCTGTTTTAATGTTAAAATTGTGAACATAATACTCACAAAATTTGCGTTCCTTTTCAGTAAGTGGTGCTATAACTTCTTTCCTTGATAAACCTAGCAATTCCTCTTCGTCTTCTTCAAGATATAAAGCGTTATCACCTTCACGAACATATTGTCTTGTAGTTCTCCTGTCCTTTTTCACCTTTTCCACCTGCCTTTATACACAAAATAGGTAGAGAACTTTTACTTTCCCTACCTATTTGCATTAAATTTAGTCGTCTTGCATCCTTTGCTGTCTGTATGTAGTCTTTACATCTAGTGATTCCTTTAGTCTTTTTCTAAAGGTTATCATATTACATCTACTGCAATTATATTCTTCGTTGATAAAGAACGAAGCATGCATTTCCTTGCAAACGCTACAGAATCTATCAGCTATTTTAGCATCGTCTAATGTACAGAATAGCTCTAACTTAAACTTGGTCCAATTCGGTGTTTCCTTGACTTTAGTTATTTTCCACGTTGAGTCGTAAAGATGTTTGTTTGAAATAATATTAATTGCCAACCACTTGCAAACCTTCATATAAGCGTCCTTTGACTTAGCAGCTTTGAATGTCCTTTCGAAATACTTTTCGCTTATTTGCATTTATTCCTCCCCCTGACCCCATCTAATTATTTTAACCTCTGAGGTTCTGTGTCCCATTCTGAGAGCCTCTTGATGATTTGGTATATAGATATCAATCTTATTTCCTTGAATTGACTGTCCCCTATCCTCAACCTCGTAGATGTTACCATCAATTTCAACCAATGTACCAAACGGGAAGCGGTTGTCCATCGCTATTGTGTGGTTTTCCCTTGCTAACCTGCCATTAGCCGTTATTCCTCTCGAGGGGTTGCCAAATGATTTACCTGTACATTTTTCACATGAGCAATAATAATATATGTCTGCAATAATAACTTCGCTCTCAGATGATTCTACAACCTCGGGTAAGCTTTCAACTTCCTGCATAACCTCGATTGGCTTGTTACATGACGCAATTTGCTCTTGTATGTTTTTATCAACTGTATGTAATGCAAAAAGTATAATTCCTAATACAAGTAAAACTGATAATATCTTTGCTTTCAAGCTATTCCCTCCCTAAGCGTTTGCTTCAATTTCCATTTTTGCTAACCTATCAGCCTCTTCGTTGTATTTATTTCCGCTATGGCCTTTTACTTTGTAAAAGCTACAACTTATTTTGCCATAAACAAGGCTAAATAATTCAAGCCACAAATCTTTGTTTTTTACATCAGTACCTGCTTTTGTTTCCCAGCCATTTTTTGCCCATGCTAACAACCAATTCTGCTTTACGGCATTAACAACGTAAGCGCTATCTGAAAATATATGGATATTATCGGCATTTTGCTCTGTTGCTAACCTTATCGCTTCTATTGCTGCTTTAAGCTCCATGCGGTTGTTTGTTGTATCAGCCTCATAACCAGAAATGTGATATTTTTTTCTTTGTGACGGAATTAAAATGATAGCGCCCCACCCACCGGGGCCAGGATTGCCACTGCAAGCACCATCAGTGAAGGCTTTTATTATTTCCATATATCAACTTTCCTTTCAGAGTCAAACATCTTACCTAGCTCTATGTAGCCATATAAAACTAAAATAGATTTGCACATGCCCTCATACAGTGTCCGGGCTATAATCGTATAAATATGCTGATGTTCAACAACTTCTTTAATCATAAACGACCAAGCTTTTTCCGAGGCTGAATTAATATAAGCAATTCTGACAGGGTACTTTTTAATTACTTTTCTATACCCCTCCTCTAACACCTCTAGGGTGAGCTCGTCCAAATCGAATCGTCTGAACCATTTTGTCTTCAAGACTGCTTTCTGCAACTTGGTAAGACTTTTGTCGTTATCAATTTTCAAATGCAAGATGTCTTCTAGTTTCATGCCTTCCTCCTCTTAATTTATAAAAAGGGGCTAGGCTTCCCTAGCCCCTTTTGGCTCTTTGTGCAGAGTCGTTACTTCCTAGATGTCCCAGTCATCATCGTCGTCATCGTCGTCTTCAGGCTTGCCAACTGCTTTTTCCAGCATTGCAACTACGTCAGCCTTGGTCATGCCCTTTTTGATTTTACAACCCAGCTCTTTTGCAGCTTCCTTGAGTTCAGACTGTGACATCTTGGAAAAGTCAGGTCCATCTTCAGTGGTCTCTTCATCATCGTCGTCCCATGCATCTTCCTCTACGTCTTCTTTTTCCTTTTTGCTGGCCTTTTTACCCTTTTTGCCGGCAGGCTTTTCCTTTTTGTCTTCCTTGTCCTTTTTGCTTTTGCCTTTGGAGGCTTTTTCCTCTTTTTCCTCAGGTGGAGCTTCGTCCTCATACTCGTAAGGTTCTACGCCTTCAATCATTCCTTTGTTGATTTGGCGGACCGAGATATGTGACGGGATAGATTTGATTATTTCAACCAAACCTGCTTCAGACGATGCGTTGACCGCAAACATCGGGAAGCGTCTACAGATATCAGCTATTGCTTCTTTGTCTTCTCCTGCCCTAATAACATCCAATGCGTCTCCGGGTCTCCAATTCTTAGCCATTTTTAATTTCCTCACTTTCATTTTTAAAATTTATTTTTAATGTTTGTTTTCTAACAACTATGTGCCTCTTCTGGAGTGGTATTTTAGACAAATTGAAAAATCTAAAATTTTAATTTGTTTAAAGTAAAGATGTAAAGCTCTAGTATCCTTAAGCTTTCTAAAGCTGATTCAAAATCCTCATCGTTAAAATCTTCTGTTAGCCTATCTAAAACCTCCTTTGCTAGCAATTTACATTTGAGATATTCTTTGTCCACTTGTTCACCTCCTTAAAGGGGGCGGGGCCGAAGCCCCTTTCGTTTTATTTATCTCCCGTTCTATCTTCCTCCTCTGAGTGATTTATTTTTTGGCCTTTTTCTTTGGCCTGATAATATTATATCATATATGGCTGAAATGTAAACCATTATTGTAAATATTTTTTAATTATTACTAAATATCTAGTTCGTCGATTGCTTCATTGATGGCTTCGCTTACCTTTGGTAGCATTTCAGCTGGAATATTAAGTGCCCCTTTGAGAAAAAAATTAATTGGCTTGCCTTCCTCATCTTTGGTATGTATTTGCTGGCCAATGAGTACTTTGTCTTCCTTCTTGTTGTGGCTGATAACGATGGTCCTTTTGTCGGTTACTTCAACCCGAGCGATTTCCTTTAAATTTCTTACGTACATTTCGCATTCTCCTTTTTCTTGTTTTGATATTTTCTTATTTCTGATAAAATTATTTCGTAGGCCATTGCCTTTTTTGTTTTAACAAGGTCATTCTGAATAGGCTTTTCAAAGCTATGTCCTTCCTTAAGAGCTGCTATTTCGCCCTCAGTTTGTTTAACAATTCGAACAATGGACTTAAGAAGTTCCTTTTTAGTCGTCATTATCACTATCCTCAAGCTCTACCTCAGCAACGAGCTTTATTTTAAGCAGCTCTTCCTCACCTATGATTGCTACCAGATTATCATGTTCTATGTAGTCAATGTCTGATGTAAGTTTAAGATGACCCTGCCCGTCCCTGTCGATGTTTAACCCCTGAAAGTTGAATGTACCCAGCTTGAGTGCTTTTTTACCAGCAGCTTTTACAACGACATCAATATGTTGCCCTACGAGCATTATTATTTTGGCCATGCTAATCCTTTCATCATAAGCAAATTTAAGCTTTAACTCGAGGATTCTATTTTTCTTAGTGCTATGCCCGTCATATTGGCCAACTGCTGTTACTACAACTGTCTGCGTCTCACTCATTCTTTGCCCTCCTATTTTCATATTCTTGCTGTCTGTCTTCCCAAAATTTTTCTTTGTTACCCGAAGTGATTTTACGTCTATTTAACTGGCTTGCCGTTTCATCTTGGTCCTTTTGAAGCAATTCATTTATAATAGTAGGTTGTGGCTTGTTCGCCATTGAAAGATTATTACCAAACAAATGGTTATATACCTCTTGTATGTTATTAACCTCTACGACCAAATAAAGCCTATCTGGCTTAATGAAGTCTATTAGGAATACCGGCGCCTTATGCTCTACCATAGCATGGTATTCCAACTTCTTGATATCATCAAGCGTTATTCTGTAGCTGCTTGCGTCTGTTGACTTAAGTTGGGCTAACACATGGTCATTATAGCCGTCTTCCTTTTCCTTCCAGCCTGAACCAGACGCTTTAGTCGGCGTAAGGCCCAACCTCTCCATTATTTCCTTTTCACGCTTGAAATACCATTTTATTGGTCTTTTAACAGCCAATTTTATCCACCGAGAATTTATCCTCTTTCCTTTTCTTTTCCCGCAGTTCCATGACTCCCATAATAGCATAATTAGCTAAGTCCAGCAGAGTGTCGACTGCCGTCTCGTCGTTCTCCTCTGCACCCTTAAGCAGGAGCTGTTTTGCTCGGCTAAGCTTGTCGTCTAGCCTGATACATAGCATTGTTGGCCCATACTCTTCATAGGTCTTCGAGAATGAATTACCATAAGCTGCATTCTTTTGCTCATACAAATCATTCAAGAACATGCATAATCTTTTATGGTTCCTGACGTTTGCAGGCTTTTCATTGTTTGCTGATAAAAAGTCGTCTCTTTCCATTATTATTTCCCCTCCTGACATTTTGGACTTAGTTTTAATTCTGGTATTTCTCTCATTAGATACTCATATAATTGCCACAATAAAATATTAGGTGTACTTGTGAACATGAATTCTTTATTTACATCCATTCGTTCTATCGCATCTCTAATAATAGGTTTCATTTTGGGATTATGTATATAAAAAGCAACTTCTTTTGCATAGGATTCATTATCTTTTAATATTCGTCCTGCCGACGCTCCCCAAGTACATATACGAAAATCATAATTATTATCTGGAAATAGTTTACTTTGTTTTTTACCTTTTCGTTTTTCGTATAAATCAAAATCTAAAAAATCATATTTTTTCTTCACATTTAAATTGCCATTTGCTGGTCTTCGATAAATATTAAAACAACAATGAACTTTTCTATCACTGTACAATTTTTCTCCCAAGTCTTCACTATGTATTAAATCGAATTCGTACATTTGCTGAGTATTTTTATATTGGCTTATAGGAAGTATAAATGCTATGTAATCTCCTATTTGAATTGCCTTTTTAAAGAATTGAACTGATAACGCATTTCTTGCTCCGAAAGGGGGATTCCCTATAAATAATCGTCCTTTCTTATAATCTAAGTTTAATTCAAGAAAATCTTGTTTAATTATATTCTGCTCATCTGGTTCAATATCATATGCTATACAATCTTCTATCTGGTTGCTAAAACTTCCATTCCCTGCTGACGGTTCTATAACTTCAGTTATGTTTTCTTTACCTATTATTTTATAAGTTTTATCAATACAATATTTAGCTAAAATTATTGGTGTATAATATTTATCTAAGTGTAATTTATCAGAATTCAATAATTCATCTCTTTTAAATTGCTTCATTTATCCACTTCTCCTTTTATAATTATGATATTATGATACCCAGGGGGCTTGCTTGAAGAATCTTCTTATTCGTCGTTGCTTAGCTTGTTTTCCCTTTTTTCTTTTTGCCATTTCCTTGCCCTTCCTTCACATAATCTTTCCGCGTCATGTGAAAGCTTAATTTCGTCCTCCGGGCTAAGTTTCCCGGGCAAATCAAACCCCGTGCTACCATCGAATCCTTTAAAATAACAGCTATAATGTGATAGCTTTGCCTCCTTCGGGTATTTGCCCATTAGTTTTACCAGTTGATAGCAGTTATTGTCAAACTGTGAATCTGTCACAGTGCTTCGTCCTAGGTTGTAGTAAACAATACTATGAACAATAATCCACCTCTGTAGTAGTTCAATTTTTTCTAACACAGTAAAGTATGGGTTGCGCTTGAAGTCCATTTGCATTAGCCTCCTTAATAAAGCACTAAGGACGGGTGGTCAGTCCGCCCTTAGTATAAGTAAAAGGGGGAGGTATTTAGAGGGAAGACCCTAGGCTTTGCCTTGAGAGCCTTCCAATATTTATTACTGATGTTAACTGGTCTGATTGTCCTGATTGTGTCCTTGTCCATTCCTTTCACAACTGCTATTACCATGACCTTTTCTAGGGGCAGAGCTTTTTCCAGCTTTTCTACCGATATGCTTTTGCTGGCAAATACTTTGTTTTCCTTGTGGCTGTCTAAGAAGTCTCTTAAGCTTCCTAAACTATCAAACTGTTTCATTATGATTTCCATTAATATCGTCCTCCTTATTCTTTAAGACTGCCTGACTTTGTTTTCCTGCCCTTACGGTCACCAACCTTTTCGACCAAGTAGTCCCATCAGTACCACTTAACACCTGTGGCTTGCTTTGTTATTTTCTTATCCAAGAGCTGTTGTTGATTCTATTATACCCCATCTGCAGGAAAAGTAAACCATTTTTTAAACCATTTTTAATAAAATAACTGAAATAATTCTACGCCAGCCTGTTCCAAAATATCCTCTGTGTACTGGTCTGGATAATCCTCTGTAAAAATTACAGTTTTTATACCAGAATTAATTATCATTTTCGCACAACTAAAACATGGCTTATGAGTGCAGTACATCGTGGCACCTTCCACGCTGACTCCTAATCTAGCAGCTATGATTATGGCATTGGCTTCTGCATGGGACGCTATACAAACATGATGGCCTTCGCCATGTCCATATCCTAAAGCTCTTTTGTGGCACTGGCTTTTGTCTAAACAACTCCCTACCCCCATCGGTGCCCCGTTGTAACCAGTCGAGATAATAAATTTTCCGTCTCTTACTATCACGGCTCCTTTTGCTGCGCTTAAACAAGTAGCTTGTTCAGCCACAATGCATGCTATGTTGCCGAAGTAGTAATTCTTTTTGTTGCCTTTTAATAATTTAGCCATTTTCACTCCTCCAGCTTTAAGTTTTGTTTGTTGACGAAAGCATAAAGTGCTATGCAAGCACTGTCTGCTGCATCATCATCATAATAAACCTTTCCTTCATTCTTTCCCTTCTTATGTATTTTTAAGCTGCCATCTTTATTTCTCATCGCAACGTCAAAACCTTTGTTTTGTACAAACAATATAGCAGCTGCCTTCTCAGGCTTTTCAAAGCTCTTATATTTTACAGCATCTGTTTTGCTATTTCCTAATATCTTAGATTTCCAACTTCTCGTATCTACAGAATAAACAGGAATATTGTATTGATACGCTGTGTCAACTATCGTTCCTATCAATGCTCCTGTTGCTTTCAGGTAGTCAGGTCTTAAACCAAAGCCCTGCTCTTGTTTAGGCCCCTGACTGAATGTTCTTATTCGTTCTACGAGAATAAGCATCTCTTCTGCTTTGCCCCGGTTAGTTTTAAGTATTTTAGATAGCTTCTCTGTTATGTATAGGCGTTTTTCTATTTTATTTTTACAGCCGGGAAAGTTGATGCTTCTTACAACTAATAATTTATTATCAGCAGCTATGCTTATTCCTGTCCTCTGGTAACTCTGGTCTATACCAATGGAAAGCTTTTTATACATAGGTAATTCTCCGTTTGCTAGTTTTGCTAATATATCACCGTGGCATGGTGCTGGTTTGCAAAAACAACCTAACACCTTCCCTTTTAACTCTGGTATGCTATTTCTTAGCTCTGGATTACCCAGAACATATTGTCTGTAAAGTTCTATTACCTCTTCCCTGTTTCCATGTTTACCAATAATAAAAGGATTCCCCCATTTACTCCCCCTTCCTATATATACATCATATCTGTTAGAATAGTGTTTATTTATAACAGTAGTATACATTTAACATATATAACCTCCTATTAATAAGCTTATAAGATATAAGATATAAGATATGCTTATGCTTATATCTTATATATATATATATATATATATATATAGCTTATATAGCTATATTAATATATATTATATGCTTACCCTTCCCTTTCCTATATTAAAGCATGCGTCCCGCATGTTGCAGCTCTTCGCCCTTGATGTTTCACTGTTTTTACATTTTCTTGGAGGAATTTCTTTTGACTTAACAAAAGCCTTTTTCATTTCCTGCACTTGATTCAATCTACCTAAAAATGGCAGTACTTGTTCTGGGTCATATTCGCACATAAAAGGCTGCCAGTCTTGATTGTTTTTGTCCTCGGCCAAGACGAATCCCTGTGGTATTCCCAGCAGATGCATATATAGTTGCAGCTGTTTTTGACCAGAAGGGTGTGATTTAGCCTTTTGATATGCAAACGTATTCATTGATTTTATTTCTACAACATATTTGGTACCGTCTAGATTGATTACAGCATCTGGTGTAAAATAGAGCTCATATTCGTCTGAAAAGTGCCTCGCTTCAATATCTACAGCTATGCCAGCCTTAATAAACATACTTTGCCACTTCTCGTGGATTGAGTTTCCCGCAGCAAATATCCTTAATAAATTAATAGGCAGCTGTTCACCCTGATTCTGTTTATATAATAATGATAAGACTTGGGCTCTATAACAAAATTCATTGTCCGAAGTAATAATAGAGCTAGCATGTAGTCCTGCCCTCTCCTCGTCCTTTTCGTCCCTTAAATAAAATAGCCTATCAAGCTTACTTTTGATTAAGAGGCCGCTAAGGCTCTGCTGGTGAGCTTTTGTATTATTTGATATTGGTTTATACCTATTTTTATTTTCCTTTTTATCAGCAGTGTTCTGGCTACCTTTCCCTTTATTTAGTTCATCCATGATGGCTGACTTTAATGACATAAGAACCTCCCATAACATGTCCTACAAAAATGTACACTACTTTTTGTAAATTTCTTTATTTTGTTGCATTATTTCCAACCGAATAGGCTTTATATCGTCATGCGACACATAACCTCTACTAAAAAACATAGGTAATTCACATTCCCCAAACGGATTGCATATTTTTGATTTGACAACTTTGCATTTGGTGATTATACCCACCTTCTCATTATCTGCTGTGTTAGCTGGATTCTTGTTAGGAACGTCAATCCAAGCTCTACGACCAACTTGAATTCTTACACTAGCATAATGTCTAAGCGCATGCCCACCGGGCGTTTGTGTCTTTTCGCCAAACATCAATGCGTCCATTTTGTCTCTGACCTGATTGATGAAAACTACAGTTGTGCCAGATACTTCAATGATGTCATTCAGATTCTTTAGTGTTCTACTGAATAACGCAGCAAGTTGGCCTCTTTGTGGTTGCTTTTCAATATCCTTTTCAACTTGCTCATACTGTGCTTTTGGTACCATGCCGGGAACGCTGTCTATTATTACCAAAGGAATACCTGCTTTGCTGAATTGCATTGTTTTATCCATAATATCCTCTGCATGCTTACAGTCTCGGTATACAAGCATTTGCTTGGGTCGATTACCAAAAAGCTTAGCTCGGTCAATGTCAAATGTTCCTTCAGCCGGGATAAACAAGCACATTTCATGAAGCGAACTGAGATGGTAAGCAAGGCTTGTTTTTCCAGAGCTTTCAGGCCCAAATATTTCTACCATCCTGCCTTTCGGCATCCCTCCACCCAAAATAGCATCAAGGTCTTCTATATAAGTACTCCAGCGGGGAATACCTGCATTAGCGGCTTTTGAGCCTAGACTATAAATGGAACCTTTTCCTTGCTTATTCTCTATCCCTTTGCATAGCTCCATTATTTGCATTAGTTGTTTTTTATCCAAAGTATCATTCCTTTCCAGAGGTTGTACGTTAAAGCATGTTGAAAGTTAATACAATCGAATATGTTTATACCTGCGGTTGTTTAGAATTAAGTCTGTAAGGAGCCAGTTTGGCCTCCTTAATTAATTGCATATTAAGCTGGCGTTATACTTTATTACCCTACTTAAATAGCGTTTCATATTAAACTCAGCAGCCCCATGCTCAACAAGGGCATTAATTACTCCTTTATGGACTGCCCTGCTTCTACAGCGTTCGACAAACTCATCAATAGATTTATACGGACCATTTTCTTTCCGTTCGTTTTCAATATACTCAGCTGCTTTAAGGCCAACACCGTTAATAGATATTAGCCCTTCTTGTATGACTTTTTCCCCATCAACTTCACGAAGAGAATAATCAGCTGAGTAGTTAACATGGGGAAGGAATATGACTATGCCATCTTTGGCAGCATCTTTCCTAAATTGCCAATCTTTAGTTTTGTCGTAGCTATACTTCATGCTTGCATACCAGAATTCAGCAGGGTGGAATATTTTGTGGTACATTTGCCATTCTGATATAAGAGCGTAACCTGAGCCGTGGCCTTTGTTAAACAAATATAATGTCATACTATCAAACAGTTCGGCAGCCTCTTGCTTGTTAACTTTGCTTATTTTATTTGCCCCTTCAACGAACTTGTCTTTTAGTTCAAGTCGTTGTTCTTCGTTAAATTTAAACTTCATAATCTTATCAACGTCATCATTGTGCATTTGAGCAAGCCCTTTGCAGATACGCATAACGTGCTCCTGATATATTATTGTGCCATAGCTGTCAGCTGTGTATCTGTACCATGGGGTGCTTTTATTGGGCTTTATTTTATTTTCAGCATAGTGTGTGTGCATTTGTAATTGCAAAGGACCGGGTCTATTAAGTGATACAGCAGCTATCAGGTCTTGAATGTTGTCCGCTTCCATTGATACAAGAATATCTTGAGCAGTTGGCTTATTTAGCTGGAATATGCCCATAGTCTTTCCTGTTTTGAAGCCGTCATAGATAGCTTGTTTTTGCTTCTTCGATGCAGTTCGTGTGTCGTATTTATCACCGGTTAACTCTTCGATTTCGTGGATGATGTTTAATGTTTTCAGCCCAAGAATGTCAAACTTAAGGAAGTCGAAAGCTTCAATATCATATTTATCGAAGCATGTAACGAACTTCCCTTTCACTTTCATCAACGACATATAGCTGCCAATGGGGTTTCGTGTAATTACAACGCCAGCTGCGTGAGTTCCGTAGTAACGTACTTGACCATAAAGCTTGCAAAAATGAGTGATAATATTGCTATATTGCTTTTCAAGCCTGCGCATTTCAGGAAGTGCTATAATTTTATTATAATCTACACCTTCAAACTCAAAGTGAGCTTTATCGTCAACGTTTTTATCAAGCGTGCTTTTGAATATCTTTGCGTCTTCCTCATCCATTTCAAAATGTTTTATGAAGTCGTTGCATAGGTTTTTTACACGATAGAACCCAAACGTAATTACTTGAGCCGAGTGCCCTTTGTATTTTTCAAGCAAGTATTCTATAATTTCATCACGCAAACCATACTCAAAGTCAAGGTCTATATCAGGCATCTTCTTTTTATCAGCTCTGAGAAAGCGTTCGAAGTCATTGCCTATTTCTATAGGGTCAACGTTCGTAATGCCTAATAAGTCAGCTATAAGCGAGCCACAAACGGAACCCCTTCCGGGTCCTACATAAATATTTCTACGTTTTGCCTCTTCAACATAATCGGCAACTATTAAAAAGTAGTCAGCTAAGTTGTGAGTCTTGATGACGTTGGCTTCAAGCTTTAACCGCTCAATATATTCTTTATTTGCCAAGCCTCTTACTTTTAACTCATTAATGCATTTCTTTTTCAAGTCTTTATAAGCATTATTTGTGTCAGGAAAAACAGGAACAGAATCACTAAAATCAAGCTGTATGCCAACTTTGTCGTATATTTCCTCGAGATTATCAAGCATTTCCCTAGCTTGCTTTTTAGTAAATTCTCTTAGTAACTTAGCTTTGATTTCCTTTTCTGAATGCATGTGACGAGCACCATAAGTTGCTTCAACATCTGATTTCTTGCCGCTTAACGCATGCATCACCTTATACGTTTCAAAGTCCTCATGCCTTGTATAATGGGAGTCAGTTGTTGGGATGCATTTCACGTTGTATGTTTTACCCAGTGAATATAGTTCCTTATTAACTAACTCTTGCAACCCAACCTCATCAAGCGGGATAGGCATAATTTCAAAATAGAAGTTATCATCAAATATCCTTTTAAACCTCTTTGTTGCCTTTATGGCAAGCTTATCATTATTGTTCACTATTGCCTGCGATACAATCCCGCCTATGCATGCTGATGTGCATATTACGCCTTCATTATATTTTTCAAGTAGGTCGAAAGTAACTATGCCGCGCCGATAGAAATTATGTTCGTTTGCATAAGTAATTATTTGCATGATGTTTGAGTAACCTGTTTGATTTTGAGCAAACAAACATAAGTGATAATATGGTTTGTCTTTATTAAAGTGGGGCTGGAAGTAAGCTTCAACCCCAATAATAGGCTTTATTCCTGCTTTGTTACACTCAAAATATAGTTTAGCTACCCCTGCTGTGCTACCATGGTCTGATAAACCAAGGGCAGGCATCCCTAACTCTTTGGCATATTCTACAATGTCCTGAATACGACCAAAACCGTCAAATAAGCTATATTGAGAATGCTTATGAAGCTCAAACCACATATTTGCCAACTACTTTCATAAATTCTTGCAGGTCTTCTTTGTAAACATGAAGGCTGCCAATTAAGAAATTCATGTCAAACTTCTGCTTATGATACAGCACTTTCCGGCCGGCTACGTAAGCTAAGTACATATCAGTAATGAAGTTATTATAAAAGTCACAACTTCTCATGCCTATATTAATATATGATTTATCATTGCGCTGTATAAAGTTTATAAATTGAAAGCAATGCATTTGGTCGAAAGTTATGCTTAGCTGCCTTGTTGTAATAATCTCGTCAGCATCTGGATATGTTTTTACTATATTGCGAAGTTTATCCACGTTAAACCACAACTGAGCATAATCAGAAAGTGTGTAATTGCCTATTTGCCCATTTGTAGCTCTTAATTCTAAAACAGCGTTTGCTATTTCCCAAGCTTGCTTGATATTAAAGCCAATCAAGTCGAAAAGCTCGTTAAATGACTCCTCGGTAATATCTTTAAAGCGAAGAGTGACTGCTGGAAGCTCAACTGTGTTACTAACAAATTTTTTCTTCCTAGCTAGCCCATTTATTTGTTTAGCTTTGGAGCCTAACTTTTTAGCTGTCTCAACTAAATCTATGGCTTTTCCGAAACCATCAAACAGGCTGAATTCATCATGACGGTGCAAGTCTACCATGCTCATCACGCTCTTTCTATTTTGTAGACAGAAAATCCCAAAAAATTCATATAATCACAAAAAAGCTTGTAGGTTTCATTAATATCCTTAATGTCTAAAGTTTCATCTTCCCGTTTTTGCACCAATGTATCTGGCTGCTTGGCAATTAAAAAAACTATCTTTACGTTGTCGTTGAGCACCCCGCGGTAATGTAGCAGATGCAACAAATAATTGAGCTCTTTGTCGTCAATTAAACAGGCTCTTCCAAAATAGGAGCTGTATATCACTTCTGATATAAATGAACGGTCAAGAACCCTGTCTCCTCTACTCAAAACAGAATAATAATAGATTGCAGGGTTGAAGCTGCTATCAGGTTTTGCAAAATGCATACAGTCCCAACCTAGGCGCAATAAACCGTCACAGAATGTAGATTTACCTACGCCATCACAACCTTCGACTATTATCAATTTTGATTCTTTTAAGCTTTTTTCGCCAAAATAGTTTCGCAGGCTGGTGTGATAAATATTGTCGTATTTTAAATCACTAGACCTGCCAGCCTTGTGGTCCTGGTACTTGACAAATACATCTAGCATTGCATTAAGAGATTCGTTCTTAAAGGGCTTTGTGTTGAACTCTGAGGCGCTTGTTGTTCTTAAGGTATGTTCATATTGCATTAACCTTTTGAGCTCTTCAGAGGCTAACGTGATGCCTTCAAAGGAAAACTCAGAACTATATTTATCAACAAAATAGCTCAAATGGTCATACAAACTCTCAACCGAATCTAGCAGGTAAAAATGTTTTTGATAAATATGCATGCTGGCAGCATTGTGGTAATAATTTCCCAGCGGCAAGTTTAACTCATTAGCCATCAACTCTTGCATAACGGTAAAATTAAACGCATCATATACAAAACCTGTTACCACATCATTGCTGCGCATATTTACAAACATATCTAGTTTACCGTTTCTAACCATAAATTGTAAAGTCAGGGTGCATACTTCATCTTTAGTCACCTTATTGTTAGGAGTGTGAAGGTGAATTATTGCTTGCCTTGTGTCAATATCATTTTTTATCTGACTAACAACATGTTCCCATTGGTTGAAAGGGATTGCCGGATGTTTGCCAAATATACGATACCCATAAGCGGAATTAAGCGTTGTCCCATCATCACTGAAACTTGCCATGTTCTTAGAATAATATTGCATTGTTTCAACATCATTCTTAGCGCTTAAATACCAGAGCAGTTCACCAAAAGCAAAAGGCAAGCTTATTGCCCTCAGTGGATTCAATGCTAACCTTTTTCTGGGATTAGTAATACAAATGGAATAATTTTTTAGTTCTTTTATTTTTTTATTACGAGGGGAACATTCGGCCCCTGATTGCAAATCTTTTATGATTTTAAGCCAAGCAGCATCAACAGAATCAACTGTTTTCATGATTCAGTGCCTCCTTTTTAACAATTGCGCAGCTTTCTAACACCAACAAGTCCAACCCTGCTTTTAGAAAAGATTCTATTGCCACTTTATCATTTGCAACTATAGGAAATTCATGCAAATTAAAACTGGTGTTAATAAGCGCTTTTTTGCCAGTTTTAATGAAATATCTCTCTAAAATGGAATAAACGAAAGGATTATCTTCTTCGCTAATTATTTGCGGCCTTGCAGTGTTGTCAATGTGCAGGGCTGCTTTATAATTGTCAACAAATTCTCTTGTAACCGGCAAAGCTATTGTCATATATTTTAACGTCTTTTCGAGTCCAGAAGTTTTTCTAAACAAATCCGCCTTAAAAACATCTAATACAATTGGAGCAAAAGGCATAAACTCCGTTCTATTAAGTTTTCTATTTAACCACCCATTTGTTTCCTTCAGGCTCGCATCATACAAAATAGAATGATTACCAAGAGCCCTGGGGCCAAATTCCACCGGGCCTCTAGACATGCAAACTATTTTGTTCTTCGCTAAAGCTTCTACAGCCATCTCTTTGATTTTGCTTTTTGGCAAAAACAAAATTTCATAACCTATTTTCTCCGCTTTGTCACCATACTGTTCGAGTATAGCTTCCGGGCTCAATTTGCCGTCGATCGTCCCATAATAAATTTTATCTTTCGCAAAACCAGTCAAACTTAAAGCCGGCAGGCCTTCTGTAATAATAAGCCCTTTTATAGCTGCGCCAAGACAAGTCCCTTCATCACCCATTGGAGGACAAACAAACAATTTTTTTACAGGAAGATTGCTGTAAATTTCCCAGTTCAGTTTTACGTTTGCAAACAAACCTCCTGACAAAACTATGTTTATGTCTCCATAATCTCTCAACACATTTTTCAGCCAGCTCAAAAGTTGTTTTTCTACGAAAAATTGAACACTGGCAGCAATATCTTTTTCATATGCCCCATTGGCTAATAAAAAGCTTACTAAGTCATAAACTCTCTTTTTCAACGCTAAGAAGCTTGCAAAATCATGAATGTTATGATTAAAATCTTTTTTAGCAACTTTAAAAATGCCAGCAGCACTCTCCAACTTTGACTTAAAAACACCCATAGCACTATCAAAACATAACAAGTTTTCAAACTCTTCTACATAGTTAGGATTACCGAAAGCAGCCAACCCTGTTATTTTACCTTCATTCTGGTGCTCTTTGAATCCAAGAGCTCCAGTTACAAACTGATAAATTAAAGCTAAACTGTGTTTTAATTCTACTCGAGACAATATTTCTTGAGTTCTGCAATCCATCACAGAGGCGCTTAATCCGTCTCCAAACCCATCGCAAGTAACCGCAATAGTGTTTGCATTATTGTCAGTTAAAAAGCCGCTCAAAAACAACCCTGCCAGCCTATGTGCTTCATGGTGCTCTACTCTAACAAACGTAAAGCGGGAAGCAGGTATCGACAAACGTCTCGACAAATAATTAGCCAACGTGTTATAAAAACTGCCTCCTTTGTCTTTGTCTTCAGGAAGCAAACCGTCAATGTATTTGCAAGTCCTTTTGTCAACCACTTCATAAGATGATATTGCGACTATTATTTTTGACTGTTCTGCAGGAACATAACGTAAACTCTCAACAACTGCATTTATAGGAAAATTTTTAGTATTCTTTTCATTAGTCAATCTTTCTTCTGAAATAGCAAACACTACACCGTCTTTATCCACTACACAAGCTGAAGTGTTATAGCCTAAACTAACACCTATTATTTTTATTTTCATTCAAAATCTCCCCTTCAACTCTGTCTTTATTTTTTATGTTTTGTTCCATTTTTAAAAAAACTATATCGTACAGCTTGCGGGCATCAAGCCCAGAGAAAATAGCTAAATTCAAAGCTGTTATGAAAATATCAGCTATTTCCTCCATTTTGTTGTTTTCATCATAAAAAACATTTCTATGGGTCTTCCAGCGCTTATCAGCTCTAAGGACTTCTCCCATTTCTTCAACCATAGCTTGCACGTGATATGAAAACCAACGCACGCTGTCTTTTGGCAAACTTTTTTCTCCAGTTATCAAAGCTTGAAAAGCAAGTTGATGATTGAACAGAGCGGCAAAATCCAACTTACCATTCGTCATCATCGTCCTCGTCCTCATCTGCATCATCAGACCCCCACTCTTCGTCGTCCTCATCATCATCCCAAGTCTGCTCTTCTTCGTCCAATTCCTCTAATAACTCTATGTAGTATTCCGATGACTTCCTTTTTCTAGGGTCAAGTCCACGTTCTACACACAAAGCATAAAGTTCTTTAGCAGTCATGTCCTCATAATTTAATTCTTCGTCCTCATCATCCAAAGGAACTTCTACATCTGGTGAAAAGGCCTTTCCTATCATTTTAATAATGGCATCCTCAGTTGGCGTCTTTACTTTGCTTTTAAATTTTGCCTTGTCCATCGGAATAACAGAATAAGAAGTGTTCTGCTGTTTACCCTTGCGTTCAAGCACATAATCCCGGTCGGTGATGGTCCCATAAGTTTCGTACATACTTATAAGAGCTGGGATAGGGGTACAATTGTTAACCGCATAAAGCAGTATTTTAACCTCGTTGGCATCGTAGTCATAAACAGGCCATGCATAGTTGTTGCGGGTTCTTAGCTCATCGTTATCGCAGAACTTGCATTTCTTTTTCCCCAGCTCTTTGGCGCAAACACAATTGACGCCCTTGGCGAAGCTATCGTGGAAAACAAGCTCTAGGCCTTTTTCAAAGTCAACAAGGAAACGAACCCTGCGTTTTGTATCTGCTTTGATAAATAAGATTTTACCTTTGCTACCCCCAGACTTAGCTATATCCTCTTTCATACTTTTAAGAATTGACAAATCAAAATCCTCCCATCGTCTTTCTTTTTGCTGCTTTTAATAACTTGGGTGTCATGCCCCCCATGTCTTTTACCCTTCTAGGGTATTGAAAAGGAACTACCTCAAAATGTTGTTTTAAGAAAGCAGTCCCTTTTTTACCGCATTCATCGTTGTCTAGTGCCGAGATTATTGTTGTTACACCTTGCTTTTTTAACTTTTCTATCTGCTCTTGTGTTGCTTTCCAACCCAAAATAGCACATACATATTTGATGCCAAGCTGCTTAGCCTTTAAGTAGTCCATATAGCCCTCTACCACAACAACTCTGTAATTGTCGTATTTACCAACAATAGTGTTTCGTCTGCTGAATCCTTTATTATATAAGTACTTTCGTTTCTGTTCTATTTCCGGGTTGGTAGTCCTGCAAACCCAACCTTTAAACTTCCCCATGTCACGCATAGGAAATATAATAGGATATGAGTCATTATAGGTTAGTTTTGCACCAGCTTTGTTGAGTGACCCGGGATTGAAGCCCCGCTCTATTAGATACTGCTTTTCAACCGAATCCTCAACAAGCCAGTTTACTTTGCGAAGGTTGTAGTAATAGTCCTTTGCTCTTATTAATAATTTCTTTTGCTCTTTCCGTTGCTGCTGCTTTGTCTTAGGCTTATATGAGACTGAGCCATTGGGTTCTGGTTTGCTCGTGGTTAAACGGAACAGCTTTTGCCATTGTTCTATAGGGGGAAGGTTAGGGTTGAACATCTGGATGAGCTCTAGAACCCCTCCGCCCCTTTGACAACCAAAACAAAACCATCTACATTCATTTACATCGATCAAAAGGCTTGCATTTACATCAGCGTGGAAAGGGCAAACAACTTTGTATTTTGCTTCGCCCTCCCAAAGGTTATAATGCTCAAGTACTTTAATAAATGTTTCAGGGCTACCAGCTTGTTCATAAAGGGATTTTGCAATATCAATCGCCACCCTTAAGATATTGTAATTGACTTGCGTATCTGAGCGTTGTAACAGCCATCAATATCGTCTAATGTTAGTTGCTTAGTATCAAAAAGCTTTTTAATTGCTTCATTATTTACCGTCTTCCGAACCTCAATTAAATCTTTGAACTGCTTAGGTTTAATACCTGCTTCTCTAAGCAAAGACGTTAAACCTTCATAATTTACTACGACGACTTCTTTGTCAATTATTTGCTTGCCAAGCCCTTTGGGCAGCTTTTTCTCAAGCTTTTCTATATCATAAGCGATAATTAATGTTTTCCTGCATGTAGCTGAGTGGCTATCTGTAGCCATGCTATTGCTTGCAGAGTTGTCAAAAGCTTTAATTAAAATATCACGACGCTTGTTATATTCTTCTTCAGCCTTGTCCTTTTTAATCTTCAACTCGTACATTTCATCGATTATTTTATTGTAATCTTGCTTCATTTACAACTCTGCCTTTAGTGAGCTCTTCAAATATTCCCCGGGGCCAACGCTGGCCAGTCTTATACCAAGCGACTGCTTTCTTATCAACAAGATACTTCACACCGCGCTTAGTCTCAATACGGAACTTGTTGGCGTGGATTTCGATAATCTTACCACTGTACATTCTGTCGCCTACATAAAATGCTACCAACATGCCTATCTCTGCACTGTCCTCGTACCTGTCCTTCGCAGGATTTCTTTCACGTCTTTCTTTCATACGCTTTTCAACTGCCTCCTCAAAGCTAAGATGTTTACTGCCTTTGCTCTTTGCATTGTCGTTCAAATGAGCATTGTTTTGTGCCTCTTTAGCGATGATTGCCTCGACTAAGGTCGCTTTATTCATGTCATGGCGACCGACAACTTGCAAATCTTTTGCAACCTCCAATAAGTGTTTTTTCGTGCAATTAAGCAACTCAGTTCTCTTTTCTCTTTCCATTACAATTCCTCCTCTAAGTAAATTTAAAGGGCCCGAAGGCCCTTAAATTTTATCTTCCTCCTCTGAGTGTTTTTGGCCTTTTTTCCTTGGCCTTGATTCTATTATATCATACCTATTTAAAATGTAAACCTTTTTTTTAAAAATATTTTTATTTTATTTTTCTTGGTCCTTGCCAGCTGCTTTCCCGTCCGTGTACGCTTCGCCTATAATGTAAGCAATTACTGGCAAAACAATGGCCCAATATGCATCATTAGGAATGTTCAGGCCAACCATCTCATTACATATAATAAGAAGAATGGTAGCTATAGCTGTTAGCCATTTCCTGCTCTTTAATCTCTCCATAAACGGACGCATCTATTTACCTCCTTTTATTTTATCATATAAATTAAGAGCAACCGCTAAGACAAACCACTTGGTGGCCGTTTCATCTGGCTTATGCATATTCTTGTCGAATAGTCCCAAAGAGTGAGCTCTATCTATTATTTTTTGCTTCCATTCCGGCACGACTTCGCCCCCTTTTAAATCGCTAAATAGCCTATCCCACGGGAAATTTGGTCCCGGGCAATTCGGCCTATTTACGCTGTCAATCCGGTAATGTCCAATGATATGGTCCTTGTCTATAGGAATATTGTACTTTGCTATTAGCATCTTGTGTAATTCGACCGTAGCTTTATACTGTGCTTCGGTCAATAATCCCCCCGAAAGGCATTCGTGTTCTATACCTATAGTATATCTGTTTGGGTTAGAGCCGTCGTATAGAGGCCAACTAGGCTTGTTTACTGCTCCGGCATGCCACGAAGTATCTTCGTCCCGTACCATCTGATATATCTTACCCTGGCGGGTAACCAGATAGTGAGCTGATGCCTTTGCCTGCGGGTTCCGCATCCATGACAGGCAGCCTGGGAACGTCCCGGCAGTGATGTGACTAACTATAGCAATTATCTTTCTACCCTTGTGCCCCTTACCATAATTCGGGCTGGGTGCCCATTCAATCTCCACTCTCGTCCCTCCCTTCTAATCGTACCTTCTCCCGCGTAATCTTTGATAGGCTCCAGAGTTCGGCGGTAGTAAAAGCAAACCAGCACCCTATGAGCGTTGAGGGTTCATTTCCCGTACGCAGGAATAGATACAAAACAACCCCGGTAAAACCCACGTTTAAGAGGATTACCAGGGCTACTATCTTTTTACTGAATTTCTGTTGCATCTTGTCACCTCACCTGCCCACAAGAAGGACAATATTGCACTGGTTCCCCCGGATGAGTACCAATGTACCAAAACGCCCCGACAACCAGCACAAGCCAAAACAACGGGTGTCGGACAATGGTTGTGATGATTCCCCATATAAAATCTAGTACGGTTTTTATAGCTGTTTGCATTTCATCACCTCACCGCATAGCTGATCAGAGCGAACAGCAGACCGATACCGCCAACAACATAGCCCCACATGTCCTTACCACCGGTTGTCCTACCCATCACCTCGACGTAATGCTTTTCGCATTCAGCAATTCGTTCCCGCAGACCGTTATACTCCCTAATCATTACCTGAGTCTTGGCCAGTTCCGCGTTAGTAGCTTCCAATCCCTTAGATAGGTCCACCATCATCTCGTACAGTTCTTTGTTGGTGTACCATTCTTTTGCCTCGGTCAACTACATCACCTCTCCCCATTAAAACAGCCGCCCCCTATTCGAGCGGCTGTTCCGGCTGTTCCGGTTCGGGCGGTAGTGCTTCCAGTAAAGCAAAGAGTCTGGATTGTTCGTCCAGGCTCTTGTTTTTTTGGTTTATTAATCCCTCTATATTCCTGTCAGCACTGGTTATCCTGGCATCTTCAATTTCGATTCGCTTCATAATTTCTTCCCGTGTCATCAATTAACCACCTCCATTAATCTAATTCCTGCATAGTTTTTACGAGTCGCTTCTAATCGCCATATGACCTTGTTATCACTTCCCCCGCCATTCCTTTCCTTTACCTTAAAGTAATCCTCGCCTACCTCTGCTACATAAACCCCATTCTCACCATA
>Ga0123327_1000460_pt1 | contig 38056 bp, 40 predicted proteins | sample BioC13SIPDNA_4_FD_89701 | JGI IMG/M metagenome (GOLD analysis project Ga0123327, IMG submission 89701) | Anaerobic biogas reactor microbial communites from Washington, USA - Biogas_R1_B C13 SIP DNA | ecosystem: Engineered > Bioreactor > Anaerobic > Unclassified | place: Washington, USA...
AAAGCGGGTTTCGGCCGGGGATATTATCTGATGATCCATAGCAACGATCTGACCATTGATTCTAAGTACAGGAGGATTGCCGGATTTCAGATGCAGATCCGAGGCCTGCAGTTGTATTGCCTGTGCGAGCAGGTTTTTCAGTTCCATCAGTACAATCACTCTTTTCTGAAACTTTTACTTTTGTCAAATTCACATTATCACTTGGCAACATGACATGGCAATTGTTTTTTTCATATTATGATGTGATCAAATGAAAATACCTCCCTGTCACTTCAATTGGATCGATGCCGGGTTTATTTATAATAATTTTCTGCCCATATTGATCAAATGTAGAAAAATGCTATTTGGCATATTTCAATTAACATTAATAATGAAAATTTTGTCATAAAAATAATACAGATGATGAAAAAAGCTATGATTATATTAATAATTATTGTAAAATCAATTATGGAGAATTGTTTTTCTATAGTTATAAACTGGAAAACAAAGAATTGTTAATCGTTATGTGTGCGATCACTCCTTGAAAAACAACAGAACGATTGTGTCTGGGTTATAGTAATTAATGATTTAGTAATTTTGCTCATATTTCAAGCAATCGATCGGATTGGCTTCATTGTGGATTTCGATCGGAACTTGTTAATAAGGATGAGGGCTGAACTTGATAATAAAATTTTTTCACACCAATCTCAGGAAAAATTCATTGACAAATCAAGGATTAACACTGATTGAGATCATTCTATCCTTTGCTATCCTGTCGATCGTTTTAAGTGTATTCCTCAACTTGTTTTCCGACGCTGGTAAAGATAATCTATCTGTTTCGTACAAAAGCAAAGCCGTTTATATGGCCCAATCCTATATGGAAATGGTTTATGAAGGAAGCACAGAACATAGCTATAATACGTATCATTCAATCTTGACGGCAGATGATCCCGAATATAATTTTGTTTGGAATTCTGTAAACGCTGTATACGAAAAGACAGATGACGATTATTTTGTGAGAATTAAAATTACTTTCCAAAAAATGAATTTATATAAAGTTCTAGTTCAAGTATATGATAATTCCCAAACAGAACTATTGGCGCAAAATGAGAGTGCATTTATCTTTAAGGAATAGGCAGATTTATATTATGATTGCTGATGAAAAAGGAATAACCCTGATAGAATTGATACTTGCTGCAGCTCTTGTCTCAATAATATTAGGCATAGTAGCTATGTTTTATTATTTTGGGATGCTCAGTTTTGATAATGATTCAATCAGAGCCAACAATCAACAAAATATGAGATTGGTTATAAATGATATTACCAAGGAGATTAGAAATGTTGGTGCAGATGAAACAATAACAGTTGATCAGGCCAACAGCACTATCACCATCGACACGATCGTCTACAAGCTGCAAGGAAACAAGATAATGAAGAATAGTAATGTCTTAATGGAGAACGTTAACAGATTTGATGTCAGCTTAAATGGAAACTATGTTTCCGTTGAAATCGAGAGCACTCCAAGTAGATTGGGCACTACAGATTCTTTGAAAACGACCATAGCGATGAGGAAATAACAACATGAAAAGAAAAATGTCAACATATTTGAAGATTTCCAGAGAAGATAAAGGAGCGGTATTGGCGGTTACCATTATCGTAATCCTGGCCTTGTCTATACTTGGTTTAGCCCTTTTATTTGTTACGAAAAACAATCATATATCCAGCTACAGAAATCGCAATTATACTGCCGCCTACTATATAGCTGAAGCAGGTATTAATACGATTCTGACAGATACTAGAGAAAAGGTTGTTGCTGCTGGTACCGATGCAACTGATGCGGTAGACTTCTTTACCAAGCTAGAGGGTGGTTCTTCCAATATTATCAAACAGTCAACAATTAATGATTTTCAAAACAGCTTCGGAGTTGCTCCCTCAGCCGTTGTAAATGTAACCCCAACCGGAACGCCATCGGCCAGCGAGCATTACTATTCGATCGTTTCAACCGGAAACATAGGTAATCAAAACAGGACTGTCAGTACGCAAATCACGGTTAAATGGGGGGCGAAAGGGGGAGGAACTGGTTCCGGCGGAGAAGGTGATTATGAATGGGGAGCAGAGGATAATCTGGAATCCCAATTTGTCTACAGCGGAGAGGGAGGCTTTTCTTTCGCCGGCAATCAGGTTTCGGGAGCCGATGCGACCATAACCATTAATGGAGATTTAAGCAGTGGCGATGTAAACGGTGGTGCTAAAATTTCCGTTACCAACCTTTACACCAGCGGCGACGCATATCTGGCTACGGGGGGGGCTATCATTGGTATTGTTCCTTCGGGAACTAATCCGCTAACCAGCAAAATCTATATCAAAGGAGACCTCACATTGGCGGGTGGGGTTCAGTTGTATGGAGATGTTTATGTAGGCGGTAATGTTATTGCCTCGGGCGGAGGCGGTACAGTTCACGGCAAGCTCTACGTACAGGGAAATGCCGATTTAGGCGGAGGATCTGACTTTCATAATGATATCTATGTTGGCGGCAATGTGAAAATAGCAAGTACGGATTTTGTGAATGACCGAAACGCATTAATAAAAGTATATGCAGGTGGAAACCTGACCCTGGACTGGACGCCAGCGGGTAATTTTACCGTTAATTATGTTGGATCTTTATCGAAACCAAATTATTATGAACAGAGTATTTTGAATAAGTGCCATAAGGTATCTTCAATTCCGTCAATTCCGACGTTTACTACCCCCACCTATACCGTAACCCTGAGAGAGGATAGCTGGTATACTGCCAATGGATATGACGTTGAAAATATTGATGTAAACGAAAAAACAATTCCTGCTAACAGGAAACTTGTTGCCAATAATTATACCTCTTCGGGATGGCAGAATTCAGTGCCGGGAACAGCAATCATCATAAGCAAGGGAGATATAACCATTTCAAAAAAGGCCGCCATGAACGGAGTGCTTATTGCTCCTAACGGTGCTGTAGAGTTTACCCAAGGAGGTGCAACTTTTACCGGGGTTGTAATAGCTGATACGGTTTTATTTACAGGTGGGGGGACAAATGTAATATCCAAAAAGTTAACTGATTATTTTACTGAAGAAAACGTACCACTTACGATAGGTGGAGGATCCGGGAGAGCCGAAGGGGCCATTGTTGATCTCACCCCTATAAGAGAAGACTAGAACTCCGGAGAGCATGAATATCAGATAAACTAGAACCTATAGTCTGGCTCGAAATTTGGTAGATATAAAATGGAGAGTACCAATTGATTTTATCGGGATAATCATCCCGATATTTTTTGCCCTTAAATAACAATAATTCCCTTTATAGAAAAAATAAGCTATAATTATGACAAAGAAATTTCATGGGCGGCGGTTGTAATGAATGGATGGCACGGGGAAAAGGGCATGAGCCTGGTGGAAGTGATGGTGACCCTGTTTATGGTTGCCTTGCTCAGCAGCTGTCTGCTGGGTGGTTTCACCATTTCCCAGCGCATGATAAAACATGCTGAACAACAGACCAGGGCCAGCAGTTTTGCTTATCAGCTGCTGGAGAATTTGCGGGCGCAACCCTGCCATGAATGGCAGAAAGTCATAACAGATACAGAAAAGGGCAGTCATGTGTTTGCGGTAAATGGCTCTGAGGATGCGGGCAAGGAGCTTCAGGCTACCGTGCGCCTGGAAAAAAATTGCGATTGGCCCGGCCTTTATGATGTCCGGGTTGTGGTTACCTGGGATGATGCAGGAATGAGCCGTTCCCTGGAAATGATCACGATTTTTAATCCTGCTTTGAGAGGATGATCAAGATGAAGCGCAGAATTGACCAGGCTGGGTTTATTGTTACTGAAATCATTATGGCATTGGGGCTGGCAGCTCTGGTGATCGCCGCCTTGATGTCGATTTATATCAATACCTACAGAGTATTTGCCTGCCAATTGGAGTTTACGGATATTCAATATGCCGAACGGGCAGCCATGCAGATGATCATCGAGGACATCATGTCTGCGCGGGAAGTGGAATACCTGGATGACAGCAAGAAGCTGCGTTTGCTTGTTGGTGACGACTACGTGTCCTATTATTTGCAGGATCAGACCGTTTATCGTCAGGGAGCCGCCAAAATGCCGGTGGCTAATTATATCAGCAGTTTGTCTTTTCGATCGGATTCCCAACCGGGATATACGACCATCCATATGGAAGTCTGCCAAGGCCAGGAGACAACTCGGCTGGTGTGTTCTGCAATTCCCCGATTACTGATTGGTACGGCCCAAGCAGATACTGATGATTGATTCTGAATAAGCGAATGCAGGGACTTAATCCTGCCAGGGGGAGTTTGTCATGGGTAAAAAGAATGTAACCTTAGAAGGTGAGCAGGGCAGTATTATTTTAATGACCCTGCTGATATTTTTTATTATATGTATATTAATGATTTTGATTATGCAGCTGTCAGCTTTGGAAATGCATATGAGCAAATATTATTTTCGTACCCAGCAAGCGCAGCAGTTGGCTGATGCGATTCTGGAACAAACCTGTGCTGATATCAATCAACACTTGAGAACGGATTATTGTAACAGTCAAACCATACCGGTATTGCCGCTGGGCTGGCGGGAAAGCAGTACCGAAGTTGTGACCGGATCGGGTAAAGGGCAATGTCATACCCGTTTTCTGAGTCTAGACAGCGGCTCGGATTACTGCCGTTATAAAATTAAATGTGTGGGGTGCTTTGAAAATGCCAGCAAAATTATTGAAGCGGAAGTAACCTTTCATTTCACTAATAACTGTGATGCCGAACATAAATCTATTTCCCGCACCTTTACCGATAACGGTACAATCACTGCTTATAGGATTATAAATGACTGACTTCAAATCCCGACAAAAAATTAAAAAAAATTAAAGGAATTGGCACGATATCAGGCGAAGATATGCAGCATATAATTGGGGTGTGGTATAGTTTGATAATTTAAGGGCAGGCATTAATTTGTCCGAATGGGGTGATAAAATTTGTTCGACAGGTCTCCAGGGATTGGATTGGATATCGGCAGCAAAAAAATTAAAATTGCGCAGGTAAAAAAAACCAAACAAGGTATTAAGGTGATTGGTTTTGACAGCATGGACACCCCGCCGGGGATGGTTGAAGCCGGCAATTTTGTTGACCCGGCTGGTTTAGGAGCAGAGCTGGGAAAACTGGTAGGCAAATTAAGGCTAAAAAATCACAAAGTTGTATCGGCGGTTGCAGGCCAGCAGGTTTATACCCGCAATATTGTCATGCCGCGGATGAAACTGGGTGAATTAAAGGAAGCGATAACTTTTCAGGCGATTAATTTTTTGCCCATCCCGGTGGAAGAAGCGGCCATCGATATATTCCCGCTGCGGGATATTGAAGATGATGAGGGCAAAAAAACCGAGGTCTTTTTCGTGGCTGTAAGGCGCCAGCAGGTTGATAATCTGGATATGGTCTGTAAGGCTGCCGGCTTGAATCTGGTAGCGGTGGAGATCGAACCGCTGGCCGCTAACCGAGTGCTGGGGAGAAATAATCCGGAGGAAGTCAGTGCATATTTGAATATTGGCGGGTCACGCTCACATTTTTCGGTGTTTAAGAAAAATATTCTGGTTTTTTATCGCTCCATGTCGTTTGGATGTTCAGCATTTTATGAAGCCATGGCATTGAATTCTCCTGATGGCAATGGAAACCCTGAAGATATTAACTTCGGTCAGGGCAGCATATATGATTACCTGACTAGAGATATTATTGATGAGGTTACCCGTTCCGTGGAATATTATAATCTTCAGAGCAGTATGTCTGAGGGGCAAATCGAAAAAATCTGGCTGTGCGGATCCGGGTCACGTTTTAGCGGCCTTGATGAAAGTCTGGCAGCAGGCAGCGGGTTGGAGGTTGAAATTGCAGACCCGCTGCGCGAATTGATTTTGCCTGCTAATCTAAGCCAGGAGCAGGAACTTGATCTGAAATATGATTATTTGATTGCGCTGGGTTTAGCCGCTAGGCTTAAGTAAACGGTTTAAGCTAAATTAGGCTTTTTATGTTTTAATTGCAGGATTCGATTGACATAATGTCGAAGTAAAAAACTTTGGCTGTTCCTGCTCGTGTATTTAAAGAGACGGGAATGGTAAGACCGAATAAATTATTTTTGAAGGGGGTTTTAGGTGCAATGAAGTTCAAAAAAATGGGTTCATTCATCCTGCTGTTTGTGTTCCTGTCAGTATTTGTGGTGGGCTGCGGCGGCTCAACCAAGGATAAGGGCAAAGATAGCGGAGATACCCAAAAGGAAAAATTCAAGGTTGGTTTCGTCTATATTGGTACTCCCGGTGATGCGGGATGGACTTACACCCATGACCAGGGCCGCAAATATCTGGCCAAGGAACTGCCGGAAGTAGAAACTATTTTCCTGGAAAACGTTACTGAAGGTGCAGATGCGGAGAGAAGTATTGATCAACTGGCACAGCAGGGCTGCAAGGTTATCTTTACTACCAGTTTCGGTTTTGGTGATGCCACTATCGAGGTAGCCAAAAAATATCCCGACGTTGTTTTCATGCATGCTTCGGGAATTGAAACGGCTGATAATGTAGGTACTTATTTTGGCAAAATCGAGCAGATGCGTTATCTGACCGGAATCGTAGCCGGAAAAATGACCAAGACTAATACTCTTGGTTATGTTGCCGCTTATGATATTCCTGAAGTAGTACGCGGAATCAATGCTTATACCCTGGGCGCCCAGTCCGTCAATCCGAATGTCAAAGTTAAAGTAGTCTGGACCCATAACTGGATCGATGCCAATCTGGCCAAACAGGCAGCTGACAGCTTGATTGAAGACGGTGCCGATGTTATTACCCAGCATGTTGATGCCACTTCACCCCAGATCGCGGCTGAAGAGGCTAAAGTTTGGGCAATTGGTTACCACAGCGATATGAAAACCTATGCTCCCAACTACAGCCTGACCGCATCTGTATGGAGCTGGGGTCCCTACTATGTCGATGTTGTTAAATCAGTCATGAATAAGACCTGGAAGACCGGTGCATACTGGGGAGGAGCAGAAACCGGGATTATTGATCTGGCTCCGATATCAGACAAAGTACCGGCTGATGTGAAAGAATTGGCAGTTGCCAAACAGGCCGATATTAAATCCGGCAAACTTGATATTTTCGCCGGTCCGCTTAAAGCGCAGGACGGCACTGTAAAGGTTAAAGAAGGCCAGAAGATGACTGATGAAGAAATTCTCAGCTTTAACTGGTTTGTAGCTGGAGTGGATGGTAAAATAGGTCAGTAGCCAATTAGTGAAGACCAAGCTTGGAGGCGGCTTTATGCCGCCTTTAACTTTTATTCTGCGGGGCAGTTGGTTGAGGATTTTGCATAATTAACTTTTTTTTAATTATAATGTAGCTTTAAAATGTCATCCTGAGCGTTAGCGAAGCGACGATGCCATATGGCATCTAGTGCCGAAAGCGATCGGAAGGCAAGCGCAGCGCAGCCTGAGCGTCGGCGGATCTACGGCACTTACGAGACTCCCCCTACGAGGACTACATATATGACCTGACGGTCACAATTAAGGTAGCTTCGCTATCGCTCAGAGTGATAGTATTGTATGATATTTTGAATTATGCAAAACTCTCAGTTAAAAATCCTTGTATTGAACTAGCCAAGCAGGTTTTTCTTTAGTCGGAGGGATATGGTTTGGCAAGCAGTTTAATGATTGAAATGAATGAAATAACCAAAGTATTTCCCGGGGTAGTGGCCAATGACTCGATCAGTTTTCAGGTTCGGGCCGGTGAAATTCATGCCCTCCTGGGAGAAAACGGTGCCGGTAAATCTACGCTCATGAGTGTACTGGCGGGATTATACCAGCCTGATGCCGGTAGTATAAAAATTAAGGGAAATCCGGTCCAATTCCGTTCTCCGCGTTCGGCCCTGGCGGTCGGGGTGGGAATGATTTATCAGCATTTTCGGCTGGTCGATAATTTTACCGTAGCCGAAAACATTGTGCTGGGGGCGCCCGGAGAAGACGTAGTTTTGAATTCCGGCAAGATTGAGGAAGAAACAGCCCGTCTGTCGGAAAAGTTTGGCCTGGATATAAATCCCCGGGCCCGCATCAGCCAATTGTCCCTGGGTGAACAGCAGCGGGTCGAGATCCTGAAAATGCTGTATCGGGGCTGTGATATCCTGATTATGGATGAGCCTACAACCGTACTTACGCCCCAGGAAGTAAAAGAACTTTTCAAAATGATACGTAAAATGGCTGATCAAGGCAAGTCGATCGTACTAATCACCCATAAACTGAATGAAGTTCTGGAGGTAGCCGACAGTGTAACGGTACTGCGCCGTGGCCGCGTGGTAGGGAATGCCCGCACGGCTGATCTGGATGAAAAGGCCTTAACCCATATGATGGTGGGGCGGGAATTAATGCAAAGCCGGCGGGAATTAATGCCGCCAACGGGTGAATTGCTCTTAAAGTTGGATAATCTCAAAGTGTTGGGTGATCAGGGCAATGTTGCCGTGACTGCTCTGAACCTGGAGATGCATAGCGGAGAGATCGTCGGCATAGCCGGTGTGGCCGGCAACGGTCAGCGGGAATTGGTAGAGGCCATTGCCGGGCTGCGCAAAATAGCTGGCGGCAGTATCCTGCTGGATGGGCAGGATATCAGTTTACTGCGGGTACGTGAACGATTGGATCGGGGCATAAATATCGTTCCGGAAGATCGTTTGGGGATGGGATTGGTACCGAATTTATCGGTTATTGAAAATGCGATTTTACATAACTACAACAAAAAGGAATATTCCAGCGGCTTTTTTTTGAATTACAAAAAGATTCGCGCTTATACGCATAAATTGGTGCAGGATTATGATGTGGCCCTGGCTGATATTGAGCATCCGGTCAATTATCTGTCCGGCGGCAATCTGCAAAAGCTCCTGCTGGGCCGGGAAATCAGCCAGCAGCCGCGCCTGCTGATCGCCTCCTACCCGGTAAGGGGTCTGGATGTAGCTGCTACGGAATCAGTTTTTAATCTGCTGCTTACTGAGAGGGCCAAAGGAACTTCGATTCTGCTCATCCTGGAAGATCTGGATGATATATTTCGCCTGGCTGACCGCATTGCGGTGATGTATGCCGGCACAATCAAAGCCGTATTTGACAATCAGGATGCGGATGTGGAGACAGTCGGTATGCTAATGCTGGGGGGCGGGGGTGTAGTACAATGATGCGCTATAAATTGATTAAAAGAGAAACGGACTCCTTGGCATCCCGCATAATTGTACCGGTGCTGTCGGTTTTAATGGCGCTGTTGTTTGGCTGGATCTTCCTGTGGTTATACGGAATCAATCCCGCCGAGACGTATTTGCGTATGTGGCAGGGTGCGTTCGGAAACAGTTACGCAGTTTCGGAAACGCTGGTCAAGGCAATCCCCTTGATGCTGCTTGGGTTGGGATTGTCACTGGCTTTTCGGATGAAAATATGGAATATCGGCGCAGAGGGGCAGTTGTATATGGGGGCTTTTGCTGCCAGCGGTATTGCTCTTTTCTACGGACATCTGCCGGCACTGATCCTGTTGCCGGTTATGGCGGCGGCAGCATTTATTGTCGGAGGATTCTGGGGACTGATTCCGGGTTCCCTGCGGGCTTATTGGGGTGTCAATGAGACCATCATTACATTAATGTTAAATTATGTGGCCATATCTTTTGTGGATAGCTTTATTTTTGGTCCCTGGAAAGACCCGGCCAGTCTGGGCTTTCCGCTCAGCCCGCGTTTTTCGCCCCAGGCCTATCTGCCAACCATCGGCGATAGCCGTGTTCATATCGGGCTGCTGGTGGCGTTGCTGCTGGCCGTATTGTTCTATTTCCTGTTAAATTACACCCGTTGGGGATATGAAGTTAAAGTGGTGGGCGAAAGTCCTGCTTCGGCACGCTATGCAGGTATCAACGTAAAGAGAAACATCATGCTGGTGATGCTGATCAGCGGCGGCATTGCCGGATTGGCCGGTATGATTGAAGTAAGCGGCATCACCCACCGGCTGCAGCAGGGTATTTCACCCGGCTATGGTTTTACGGCCATCATTGTTGCCTGGCTGGCACGTTTGCATCCCTTTGCGATCATTCTGGTAGCTATCCTTTTCGGTGCTTTGCTGGTGGGAGGCTTCGGGCTGCAAATCTTTGGTCTGCCGTTTTCGATTGTATTGATGCTGCAGGGAGCCGTGCTATTCTTCCTGCTGGGCGGGGAAATCTTCACCAAGTACCGTTTGCAGCGGGTTAGAAAGGAGGGCCAATAAATGACTTTGGGAGCGATTGTAGCGCTGCTGGCAGCAACCGTTGTTGCCGGTACGGCCATTCTCTTTGCTGCGGTTGGGGAATTACTGGCAGAAAGATCCGGCATTATGAATCTGGGTGTTGAAGGCATGATGCTGGTGGGGGCGGTAATGGGCTTTATCTTTACGGTTCTGACCGGTAATCATTGGTACGGATTGATGGCGGCCATGGCGGGAGGCGGCATGATGGCAGCCATACATGCCTTTCTAACGATAACCCTGCGTGCCAATCAAGTAGTATGCGGTCTGGCTTTGACCATTTTTGGTACCGGGGTCAGCGGATTTCTGGGCAAATCATACCAGGGAACGCCGATCACGGATCCGTTTCGGGCGGTCAGCATCCCGGTATTAGCGGATATACCTGTGCTGGGCCCGATCTTTTTTAAACAGGATGTGCTGGTTTATATCAGCATTATTATTGCCGCTTTGCTTTGGCTATTGCTGTTCCGCAGCCGCTGGGGCCTGAGCATCAGAGCCGTGGGGCAGAATCCTGCTGCGGCGGATGCGGTCGGTATCAGTGTCAGCCGGGTGCGCTATTTTTGTACTATTATGGGCGGTGTATTGGCGGGGATGGGCGGTGCCTATTTATCTCTGGCTTATGCCCCTTCCTGGCAGGAAAACATGACCTCCGGCCGCGGCTGGATCGCGGTGGCCCTGGTTATTTTTGCCCTTTGGAATCCTATAAGGGCCATTCTTGGTTCCTATTTGTTCGGCGGGGTGGAAGCACTTACCTTCCGTATGCAGACGGCCGGGGTTGATATTTCCACCTTCTATCTGGCCATGATGCCTTACCTGCTGACGATTTTCGTATTGGTTCTGGTAACCATCCGGCGGCGTTCGGAAGCCGGGGCGCCGGCGGCACTGACCGTGCCCTATCATCGTGAAGAGCGATGACTGCAGTAAGAGTCAGTTGAGTGCAAAGGAGTTTATATGCTGGATAAAAAAGAATTGTCAAAAGTTTTAACCCGTGCCCTCAGACGTGGGGGAGATTTTGCCGAGATCTATGTGGAAGAGAAACAGATCAGCAACGTTCTCTGCGAAGACAATCGTATCGAAAAAATCAACAGCGGCCGGGAAAAAGGTGCCGGTATCAGGGTGCTGAAAGAGGGCCGGACCGCTTATGTCTATACCAATGAACTGAGTCCGTCGGGATTGGAGCGGGCCGCTGATCTGGCCGCCCAGGTGCTGGGTTCAAACAATAATACTGAGCATGAAACAATCAATCTCACCCCGCGCCAATCCGGTTGCCAGCTGAAATATCTGCGTATGCCCGACCGGGTTGCTTTTGATGAGAAAATCACCCGGGTACTGGCCGCCAACCAGGCTGCCCGGGAGATGGATGCAGAAATCAGACAGGTTACGGTGGCGCTGGCCGATGTACATAGAAAATTGCAGATTGCCAATTCTGAAGGTGATCTGACCGAAGAAGAACAAGTGCGGGTACGCATGGTGGTTAACGCAATTGCAGCCAGAGACGGCATGATCCAGACCGGTTATGAGTCTGCCGGAGGTGCGTTGGGTTGGGAATTATTGGACCAGGTGCCGATTGAGGACCTGGCCCGGGATGCGGCCGGACGGGCGGTGGCCATGCTTTCCGCCGTACCTGCCCCGCTGGGCAAAATGCCGGTGGTGATGCATGCCGAGGCAGGAGGTACCATGATTCATGAAGCCTGCGGACATGGATTGGAAGCGGATTTGGTGCAGAAGGGATTGTCGGTTTACAAGGACAAGCTGGGGGAACAGGTTGCTATCGAAAAACTGAGTGTCATCGATGACGCCACCATTAAAGGTAAATACGGCAGCTTTGCCTATGATGACGAGGGAACTCCGGCCCAACGTACGGTCATGATCGATCGTGGAATTTTAAAACAATTTATCAATGACCGGCTTACTGCCGGTTATGACGGGTCAGCTTTGACCGGCAACGGAAGACGGGAATCCTACCAGCACAAACCTATTCCGCGCATGACCAATACCTTTATTGCTCCCGGAGAGGATGATCCAGAAAAGATCATCGCCGGGACTGAATATGGCTTGCTGGTCAAAAAAATGGGCGGCGGGCAAGTAAATACCATCAATGGGGATTTTGTATTCGATGTACAGGAAGGCTATATTATAGAGAACGGTGAAATAAAACATCCCGTCCGGGGCGCCACTCTGACCGGCAACGGACCGCAGGCGCTGTTGGATATCGACCGGATCGGCAAAGACCTGGGGTATGCATTGGGCGTTTGCGGCAAAGAAGGACAGGGAGTACCGGTAGCCGATGCCCAACCTACGATCCGTATCAAAGCATTGACGGTAGGCGGCATCGGCAGTGATGATACACCCAAAACCATCAAGCGAATTCGTAGAATGTAGCCATTGTGAGTGGCAGGGATAAATTTGAACAAGGTGAGATGAATGCACAAGAAAGAAGAAATGCTAACAAAAGCCGGCGCAACGGCACTTGACGCCGCCCGCAAGAAAAATGTGGAAGCAGAAGTTTTCCTGCTCTATAACCGGGAGCTTAGTATTGAGCTACGTGAGGCCCGCGTGGAAACGTTAAAAGAAGCCGAAGAAATTGGCATGGGAGTCAGAGTACTGAATCACGGCCGGATGGGTTTTGCCTACAGCAGCGACTTGTCTCGGGCGGCCATTCTTGAAGTGGTTGATAATGCCGTCAGTATATCCAACTGCATGATTGCCGACGAGTATCAGTGCCTGGTGGAGCCATCCCAATACTATCCACCGGTGTCCTGCTTTGATCAGCAGATTGTTGATACAATGTTGGAGGAAAAAATTAATTTGGCCCGCGCCAGCGAAAAAGCTGCGCGCAGTTTCGATAAAAGAATTCGTATGGTGGAAAAATCCGCCTATGAAGATAGCCATTCCATCACCGTTATCATGAACAGCAACGGTTTGCAGGCCAGTTTTGCACAAAATCTGGCCGGCATTTATATAGCACTGGTAGCGCAGGAGGAAGAAGATTCCCAAACCGGCTTTGCGGTAAAGGCACGCCGCAAAATAACCGACCTTAATCCACAGCAACTGGGACAGGAAGCAGCCAGCCGGGCGGTACGCAGTTTAAAAGCACGCAGCATGGACTCGCAGTGTTTGCCTTGTGTGATGGAACCTTATGTAGCCACCCGTTTCATGGGACTGCTGTTACCATCCCTTTATGGCGATGCGGTGCTCAAGGGCAAATCCCTGTGGGCCGATAAAATAGGCCAACCAGTAGCCTCGCCGCTGCTGCAGATTACCGATGACGGTACCCTGGAAGATGGCTTGGCCAGCGCACCTTTTGACGGAGAAGGGACTCCTGCCCAAAAAAACGAACTAATCAAGGATGGATTATTGCAATCCTACCTTTATGATAATTACTCCGGCCGCAAAGCCGGCCGGCAATCAACCGGCAGCGGCCGGCGAGGTTCTTTCCGGAGCCTGCCCGCCATTGGCAGCAGCAACCTGATCATCAGCCCGGGTTCATTGTCACCCGAGCAAATGATAGCCGATATTGAATCAGGGCTTTTAATTACCGAAGTAATGGGAATGCACACCGCCAACCCCATTTCCGGGGATTTTTCCCTGGGCGCCTGCGGCATTCTCATCAAGGCCGGACAACTGACCCGACCCGTACGCGGCATAACCATCGCCGGCAATCTCCACCAACTGCTGCAAAACATCGAAGCCCTGGGCTCGGACCTCCGCTTCTACGGAGCCAAAGCCGCCCCCAGCATCCGTTTCAGCCAGCTCAGCATAGGCGGAGAATAAACCAGACCGGTTCCAAGCAGGCTAAAGGAAATCAATCGCAGGGGTTTATGCTTTGGTTGCACCCTCCGGGTATTACACATGTTCGCTACCGCTCACTATTAAGGAAAAGCGCTGGGGGTAGGCGGCAGCCGTGCGACGGAACGTAACGACGCAAAGAACGGTTACAAAATTCGAAAAGATATACAGCTCCCAAGCAGAGACTAACATAATAGTATAAAGAATACGAAGAAACAAATGAGATGAGAGAAACACGGCTTTAACAAGTCAAGAGATTGTCTCCAAACGGGCTAGGGGAAATCAATCGCAGAGGTTTATGCTTTGGTAGAGCGCCGGGGGTAAGGCGGCAGCCGTGCGACGGAACGTAACGACGCAAAGAGCGGTTACAAATTCGAAAAGATATACAGCTGCCAAGTAGAGACTAACATAATAGTATAAAGAATACGAAGAAACAAATGAGATGAAAGAAACACGGCTTTGACAAGTCAAGAGACCGTCCCCAAGCGAACCAATGCATAAACCTCAGAAAGACTTCTGTATATAGAGAAAGGTGGGATAATATGCGAGTTTTGGTGATTAACGGACCCAATCTGAATCTGCTCGGACAGAGAGAAACAAATCTCTACGGAGATGTCAGCCTGGAAGACATCAACTATGCTATGCAAAAGCTAGCCGCCGAAAAGCAGGTAGAGATTGATTTCTTTCAGTCCAATCATGAAGGCGAACTGGTCGACCGCATACAGCAGGCCCAGGGAAGAGTGGACGCCATGATCATTAACGCCGGGGCCCTGACCCATTACAGCATTGCGCTGCTGGATGCGCTCAAAGCAGTCAATATTCCTTTTATAGAAGTGCATCTGACCAATATTTATGCCCGGGAAGAATTCCGCCATCAGTCACTGCTATCGCCTATTGCCCGCGGAGGCATTTTCGGCCTGGGAGCAGCAGGTTATAGCCTGGCGCTGCTGGCTGTTTATGAATGGTTTAAGTAATCGAGTAAAAAAAATATTTTGCAGAAGGCAAGTCTGGGGTACAATATATCCAGCAGTTTATTGGCAGGATGGAAAGCAGATGGAAAATATGAAACAACGAATTGATAAACTACGCCAGGAATTGCAGCAGCGCAAGATAGATGCTTTTTTGGTCACCGGTCCGGAAAATATCAGATATTTATCCGGTTTTACCGGCGGGCGCGATGCCAGATTGCTGGTGAGCGCGGAAAAAAGCTATATTATTACTGATTCCCGCTATTTTGAACAGGCCGCCCTTGAATGTCCCGATTGGGAATTGGTTAAAGCCTCTGCTGCCGATACACAAACTCTGGTTCCGCTGCTTAATGGCCGGTTGAATCTGGGCTTTGAGAGCAGTAATATAAGTTATGATGATTATCTGCAGTTGGAAACCAATTTAAAGCTGGGGTTACAGCCGGAAAAAAATTTGGTGGAACAACTGCGCAAGATAAAAGATGAAGATGAACTGGACCAATTAAGAACCGCTGCCCGCATCGGTGACCAGGTTTTTACCCGAATCTGTCCGGAAATAAAGGCCGGCATGAGTGAACGGGAAGTTGCCAACCGTATTGTTGCCTTATTAAAAGAGGGCGGATGCAGCAAGGAAGCCTTTGATACCATAGCCGTGGCAGGGAAAAACGCTGCCCTGCCCCATGGACAGCCGGGTACCTATTGTCTGCAGCCTGGCGATATGCTGACCATGGATTTTGGTGGCCTGTATCAAGGTTACGCCGGGGATATGACCAGAACAGTTGTGATAAACCAGGCCTCTGCACAGTTGCGCAGCTATTACCTGCAGCTGCTGGAGGCACAGGAACTGGGGGTCAGTCTGGTACAGGCCGGGATGGACGGCAAAGAACTGGATCAAAAAGTACGTGATTGTTTGAAAAAATATCAGCTGGATGTTTATTTTTCCCATAGCACCGGCCACGGTGTAGGCTTGGAAGTGCATGAGGCCCCGCGCTTATCCCCTACCAGTCATGATACATTGGAGGAAAACATGGTGGTAACGGTGGAACCCGGTATATATATTCCCGGCTGGGGAGGAATCCGCATCGAAGATACTGTAATCGTGAAGAAAGGGGGATGTGAAGTCATCACCCATTCAAATAAAGGCCTATTAATTTTATGATGGAGGGATACGATGATCTCAGTTAATGACTTTAAAACCGGGGTGACGATTGTATTTGAAGACGTGGTTTACCAGGTGGTTGATTTTCAACATGTCAAACCCGGCAAAGGAGCAGCCTTTGTAAGAGCCAAACTGAAAAACGTGAAAACCGGCGGTACAGTGGAAAAAACTTTCCGCGGCGGTGAAAAAGTTGCCCGGGCACATCTGGATAAAAGAGAAATGCAATATCTGTATAGTGACGGCGATGGCTATGTTTTTATGGACAACGAAAATTATGAGCAAATCACCATCGGCAAGAATGATATCGGAGAAGGCTCCAAGTGGCTGATGGAAAACATGACCATCGGGGTACTGCTGTACAACGACGCTATCATGGGTACTGAAATGCCCAACTTCGTTGAGCTTACCGTGGTCGAAACCGAACCGGGAGTCAAGGGTGATACAGCCACCGGCGCTTCGAAAAATGCTAAACTGGAAAGCGGAGCGGTGGTACAGGTGCCGCTGTTTGTCAACGAGGGTGATCGCCTGAGAATAGATACCCGCACCGGCGAGTATATGGAAAGAGCTTAAAATATTAAGGCAGCTATATTTTATTAGAGAGTTTTGCATAATTCAAAAAAATCATGCAATAGTTTATTTCCTCCTTATTCTGTTCATACTATATACAGTTTAAAAATAAGGAGGATTTTTTATGTTGCGCGATATGTCTGAAAAAGTAAGCTATCTGCAGGGTTTAACCGAGGGTCTGAATATTACCGAAGGCGGTCCGCAGGGCAAGATCATTTCCGGTATGCTGAATGTGATGAATGAAATGGCCAATGAGCTGAGTCTCATGCAGCAGGATTTTTCTGAAATCAAGGAATATATCGAAAATATCGATGATGATCTGTTCGAATTGGAAGAGAGTATATTGGAGGAAGAAGAGTTTACCCAGATAAAATGTCTGAACTGCGGTGAAAAACTGCTGATTGAAAATGATATTCTAGATGATGAAGATCGTATCGAGGTTATCTGTCCAAGCTGCAATGAAGTCGTTTATGTCAACGACGGTTCTTTTGACTATGTAACCGACGATCCGGATGACCAGAGTGTTAACTAAACGCTCAGATGTCCGCCCAATAAAGTAAAATAATAACCTGGAAGGTATTAATACGAGGTGTTGGTTGCCATAATCAGCACCTCTTTATTTTTTCTGAAATAGGGTAGGGGTTGTCTATAAAACACCTAAAGTAATTGGCATAATTTCCTGTTCAATCCAATATTTATTAACTGCAAGGTGGTGGATTGATGGGATTTGAAAGTCAACGCCTGATTATAGATGCTATTATTCCTTATTTATCTCCCCCGGTAGGAAGGATCATCAGGACCGTCGAGCCGCAGCAGTTAAAACGACTGGAAGAAATACGATTGCGCAACGGTCAGCCGTTGTTTTTGAAAATTGGCGAGCAGGAACTGGCGGTGAATAAGCAGGGAGAGTTGGTTAAAGACCTGCGCCATGCTTACATCGTGCAAGGTGAAGATATATACCGAACGATTTTGGCAATCAGCGACAACTCCCTTTATGCTTTCGAGGAAGAGATACGCCGCGGCTTTATTACCATCCCCGGCGGACATAGGGTGGGACTGGCAGGTCAGGCGGTTATGGAAAGTGGTCAGATAAAAACCATCAAAGACTTCAGCAGTGTATCTTTGCGTATTGCCCGCCAGGTGAAGGGTTGCTCCGAGCCGTTGCTGGAGCATATTTACCGGCAACAGCGCTGTCCGGCAAGCACATTATTTTTATCTGCACCGCGCTGTGGCAAAACGACTATTTTACGCGATCTGACCCGAAATATTGCGGAAGGCTCCCGTTGGGGACCTCCCTGTACGGTTAGTGTGATTGATGAACGCTCGGAACTGGGGGGAACTTATCGGGGCCAGGTACAGATGGATTTGGGCTGTCGAACCGATGTGCTGGACGGTTGTCCCAAAGCGCAGGGCATGATGATGGCAATCCGGGCATTGGGACCGCAGGTCATCGTAACTGACGAAATCGGACGCCGGGAAGATGTGGAGGCTTTGCAGGAATGTATCAATGCCGGGGTGGCAGTGATTACCTCCCTGCATGCCAGGGACCTGGAGGAGGCTCAGCGCCGCCCGCTGATCAGGGAGTTATTGAGCATGGGTGTCTTTCAGACGCTGATAACCCTCTCCCGCCGTCAGGGCCCCGGCACCGTGGAAGAAATCGTGAGGTGGGATTAGATGTTGTGGTTAAAAACCGTGGGAGTGGCTATGGTCATTGCCGGCTGCGGCGGCGGCGGTCTGATGAGAGCCGGCAGAATAGATAAAAGGGTTGAACAGATAAAAATCGCGCGTCAGGCGATGGGGTACCTGGAAAAAGAAATTACCTACCTGCAGACCCCGCTCCCCCTGGCGCTTGAACATACCGCTGCGCTGACCGCGCCGCCGCTTAAGATAATGTTTCAGGAAAGTGCCCGCCTGCTGTTAAACCGCCAGGGAGTAAGCGTAACGGAGGCCTGGGCAGGTGCCTTGGCCAGGCTTGAGCAGCAGGCGGATTTACACGCTGATGATTTGCAGATCCTCAATACTGCGGCCAATCAATTGGGGGCATCGGGAATTGAACAGCAGAAACAATGTTTCCTGCTGTTGCAGGAGCAATTGAAAATACAGGAAGAAAAGGCCCGCGAAAAAGCCGAGTCGGAACGCAAACTATGGAGTTACGGAGGCTTTATTCTGGGGACAACAGTGGTGTTGTTCTTACTTTAAAAATTTTAGAAATGGGGGGCTATTTTTGAATGTTGATATTTTATTCCGGATTGCGGGAATCGGCATATTAATTTCCGTACTGTGCATTGTGCTGAAACAGGCACAGAAACAGGAGCAGGCTGAAATGTTAACCCTGGCCGGGGTGGTGGTAGTGCTTATCATCGTGGTGCAATTGATGAATCAGCTCTTTACGGTGGTTCGGTCCGTATTTAACATCTGAGCTTAATCAAAGGGGCTGGTCATTTTGGAGATTACACAAATTGTGGGCTTGGCCCTTATGGTCACGGTTTTTCTGCTGATTCTGCGGCAGGAAAAACCGGTCATGGCAGTTTTATTAAGCATCGTTTTCAGCATTTTTATCTTCATCACGATGATGGATAAGATGGGCGCTATTATCAACGTTATGAAAGAGTTGACCCGGCGTGCCGGAATTAATTATTTTTTTATGACTACGATCCTGAAAATTTTGGGGGTGGCTTATTTAGGTGAGTTTGCCGCCGTGATTTGTCAGGATGCCGGCGAGCAGGCGGTAGCCAAAAAGGTGGAATTTGCTGCCAAGATAATGATTGCCGTATTGGCCTTGCCCATTATGGTAGCCATTCTCGAATCGCTGCTGGAATTAATGCCTGGATAAGCCAAGCTTGAAATGGAGTGCAGATATGAAAAGAGCTGGCCTGATACTATTTATAATGCTGGCAATATTGTGGCTGCCTTTCCCGGTTATGGCCTCGATGTCACCAGCTTCGCAGGAAAGCGCGGCTTTACTGGAGGATACAATAGATAGACTGGATTTAAGTGAATTGGAAACTTTTAAAGCCAATATTGATGATGAAATAGCCGCCTATACCAGCCATAAAAACGTCAAAGACTGGTTGCTTGAGTTTGTCAGCGGAGAATGGGAATTTAACCCCCGCAGTATTTTATCCGGTATTATTCATTACTTTTGCGATGAGTTGATGGCCAATTCCGGACTTTTGGCCAAATTGATTATTTTGTCAGTGCTGGCGGCATTGCTGCTCAATCTCCAGCAATCATTTTCTTCGGATATCGGCAAAGTAGCTTACCTGGCCTGTTTCCTGGCCATGGGCACTATTGCCATCGGCACTTTCAAACTGGTATTGGGAATCGGACAGCATACCATTGACAACATGAGCACCTTTATGTTGGGCATGCTGCCCCAAATGATGGTTCTGGTGGCCGGGTTGGGCAATATAAACGGTTCGGTCTTGCTCTTCCCGCTGTTGATGACTTCCGCCACCGCTTTTGCCGCCGCCATTAAAAATGTAGTATTTCCGCTCATAATCATTTCGGCTGCGCTGCATCTGGTCAATGGTATATCGGAAACCATAAAAGTCGAACGGCTGGCCAAATTTATGGGACAACTAGCCCAGATTCTGTTGGGATTTTTTCTGACTTTTTTTGTGGGGATGCTTACGCTCAGAGCTCTGTATGCATCAGCCCTGGATAAAGTGACGCTGCGCACGACTCGTTTTGTGACTGATAATGCCATCCCGATAGTCGGTAAGATGGTTGGCGATACCATTGAAGTTGCAGCCGGATATGTGGTTATGCTGAAACAGGCTCTGGGTGTCTGGGGCGTTATTGTGATTCTGGGGATTATCATCTATCCGCTCTTGGAAATAGCGGTTCTGGCCCTGATTTATAAAATTGTGGGAGCAGTAGTGGAACCAATGGGCGATGCTCGTACCGCCTCTATTCTTGAGATGATGAGTGCCCACTTATTTTTGATGATGGCAGCCACTGCTGCAGTGGCGCTGATGTTTTTTATCATGATTGCCATCGTAGTCGGTCTGTATAGCGGGGCAGCGATAAGATAAGGGAGATAAACCATGACGACTATTTATGAAATTGTCAGAAACCTGCTGGTTATCATTGTCATTGCCAGCTTTTTGGAATTGATCCTGCCGGATGGGAAACTCAGACCTTTTGTGCGTTTCTCGGTGGGCCTTTTTATTCTGATTGCTATCTTGAGTCCAACCCTTAAGTTGTTGTTTACAGACAAAAGTTTTGAACTTGGTTTCTGGGACTATCAGCTTGATGCAGGGATTGAGAGATCAGTCCGGGAACAGGGGGAGGAATTGAGCCGTAAGGTTTATCAGCCGCGGCAGGATGAAATTCAAACCAAGCTGCAGGGGCAGATTAATGCCATAAGCAGCCTGGTACCCGGAGTTAATACTGTACAAAGCCAGATAGAAACAGACCGGGATGGCAGCGTGAAAAAAATAACCCTGCAGATTGATACCGGCTCACCGTCCCGGATTGAAAAAGTGGCGGGAGTGAAAGTGTTTTCCGCCCAGCCGCAGCCCATCGATGCGGATGGGGAAGAGGTCATAGCTGATAAAATCACGCAATTGATCAGTAATCTATATGAAATACCGATGGAAAAAGTTGAAATTAATTTTGGAGGTGGATAATGGTGTTGGAAGAATGGATTCGAGGCATTCATCCCGGTAAGGGAGATGAGGGGAACAGCAAAAACAGATGGAATCGTTACATATTGATCATTTTGATTTGTCTGGGCATGCTGGCACTGATTTGGCCGATGGGGAAAGAAAAACCGGCACAGGTAACCGAAAAGAGTCCTTCCGGCAGCGTTGAAAGGTCGCAGCAAAAAATCAGTCGTGAGCTGGAGAATATTTTATCCCAGGTAAAAGGAGCAGGGCAGGTGAGGGTCAGTATCAGTCTGTATTCTGACGGTATGAAAAGCTATGCCTGTAATACCAAAAATGACGTGCGAGAAACGATTGAACATGATAGCAACAGCGGTGAGCGTAAGATACGAGAAGAGAATATGAACAGTGAAATCGCCGTCAGCGGTGGTTCAGCTTTGCTGGTTGAAGAAAAAGCGGCGCAAATAATCGGGGTGCTGGTAGTGGCAGAAGGTGCAGATGATCCGGTCGTAAAAGAAGAGCTCAGCGATGCCACCGCCGCGCTGTTGAATCTTTCCCCGCATCAGATCAGGGTACTGCCCCGAAAGGAGGAATAATAATGCTGATCAATTTTTACCGATTAAAACGCCTGGCCATTGTTGCAGCTTTTATTTTGCTGCCCTTTATCATCATCAACCTTATTAATGTCGCGATAAATCATGACAGCAAACCTGTAAATCAGGATATTGAAAGTATTGAACAACTGCAGATGCCATCCGATAATGTTATGTCCGCTAAAGACGAAGGCAGCGGCTTTTTTTCCGAATATCGCATGGAACGGGAAAGAGTGCGGGGAAAACAGATAGAACTGCTGAGAAATATTGCCAACAACCCGAATCGGGAACAAAAAGTCCGTGATAGTGCATCCCTCAAGTTGGTACAGATAGCAGATGATCTGGCCCGGGAAATGCAAACCGAAACCTTGATTAAAGCCAAAGGCTACAAGGAATGCGCGGTTATTCTGGAGCCTGAAGGAATGACCATCATTCTGGATAAAAATATTTTATCGGAGGGACAAAAGGCTGAATTATTGGAACTTTGCAGTGCTGTCAGCGGAATAGACCAAAAAAAGATTGCCATTACTTCACGTCAGCAGTACCATTAAGTGGTTATACAAACATTGGTAAAACAATATCAAAAATTGTATACTTCGCCTAAACATTGAAATAATGAGCTAAAATTATATATAATATAATCGTTAAAGTTGGATATAGTACTCAGGCCGTTGGTCTGAGTATATTTGTATTTATTACTTTTTTGATAATTTTGATTCGATCCCGATGCTTGTATTTGGATCGGTCAGTTTGACGGGGGTGTAAAATGAAAAAAATCGGTATAACTGATACCAGTCTGCGCGACGGGCACCAGAGTCTTTGGGCTACGCGTATGACAACTGATGATATGTTGCCGATTCTGGAGAAGATTGATGATGTTGGCTATCATTCCCTGGAGGTTTGGGGAGGAGCAACTTTTGATGTATGTATGCGCTATTTGCATGAAGATCCCTGGGAAAGGCTGCGTACCATACGTAAAAACATCAAAAAGACCAGGCTGCAAATGTTGCTCAGAGGTCAGTCAATTGTGGGCTACACCCATTACCCGGATGATATCGTATACCGTTTTGTTGACCAAGCGGCTGAAAACGGAATTGATATTTTCAGGGCTTTCGATGCTTTAAATGATATACGCAATCTGGAGACCAGCTTAAAAGCTATAAAAAAAACCGGCAAGCATGCCCAGGCCTGCGTGGTTTATACGGTCAGTCCGGTTCATACCATGGAGCATTTTGTGAATACAGCGCTGCGGCTCAAGGACATGGGGGCGGATTCCATTTGTATAAAAGATATGGCCGGATTATTGCAGCCTTATGTTTCTTATGAATTGGTCAAAGCTTTAAAAGAGGCAGTGGAGTTGCCGATTCAGCTGCATACCCATTATATTGGCGGACTGGCGGTTGTTTCCTGTGTCAAAGCGGCCGAAGCCGGGGTAGATGTTATCGATACCGCCAGCGTACCAATGGCCTTTGGATCTTCCCAGCCGCCGGTGGAAACGATCGTACGCGCCCTGCAGGGAGCAGATTATGATACCGGGTTGGATCTGCACGCTCTGTTTGATATTGCTGATCATTTTGAGCAAATAAGAAAACAGAAAGGATTTGAACGGGGTGTTACCAGAATCTCTGATATGAAAGTTTTTGAACATCAGGTCCCGGGAGGCATGATATCAAATCTTGTTTCTCAGCTGGAAGAACAGAAGGCTTCGGACCGCCTGCCGGAGGTGCTTAATGAGATTCCGCGGGTAAGAAAAGATCTGGGCTATCCGCCGCTGGTTACCCCTACCAGCCAGATTATCAGTGTCCAGGCGGTATTGAATGTGCTTTCCGGGGAAAGATACAAGCTTAGTCCGGGGGAAGTCAAGGACTATGTACGGGGATTGTATGGCAACCCCCCCGCCCCGATAGATGCAGAAGTACAGAATAAAATAATCGGTGATGAAGAGGTCATAACCGTCCGCCCGGCTGATTTACTGGAGCCGGGTTGGGAGAAAGCCAAAAAAGAAATGGCAGAGATATCGGATAAGGAAGAGGATATTCTATCTTATGCGCTCTTTCCGCAGGTGGCTTTAAAATTCTTCGCTTATCGCCAGGAACAGCAAGATGAGGACCTGCCGCAGATATTGCCGGCTGATACGCTGGGCGGTGAAGCAGCCAAGCAGAAAGAAATCATCAGGCAATCATTGCCCAAAGTCAGGAAAAAACCAGTCAGCAGGGGAGATGAAGAGATGAACATAGATGAACTGAGAGAATTGTTATTATTATTTGACCAAACCGGTATTGCTGAGATGGAAATCCAGAAAGACAGTTTTAAAATTAGTTTGCGCAAGACGGCCGGTAGTAAAACAATCCCGTCTGAGACGCCCGTACCTGAAAATAAAGCGGAGGCGGCGTATGATTATGCCAAAATGGTTGAAGTTCTCTCCCCGATGGTAGGTACATTCTATGCGGCCCCGTCTCCGGATGCGCCGCCTTATGCCCGGGTTGGAGAGCGGGTGAAAAAGGGACAGACCCTGTGCATCGTTGAAGCCATGAAACTGATGAATGAGGTCAAAGCTGAATGTGATGGTACAATTGTGGAAATTGCGGTGGAAAACGCCGAACCGATTGAATATAATCAACTTTTGTTCTTAATTGAGAAAGACTAGAGGTGAGAAGGTGTTTGCCAAAATATTGATCGCCAATCGCGGCGAAATTGCGATCCGGATCATTCGCGCCTGCCGGGATCTGGGCATAGCTACCGTGGCGGTTTATTCGCAGGCTGACAAAACCAGCATGCATGTATCCATGGCGGATCAAGCCATTTGTATAGGCAGTGCACCGGCTAGCCAGAGCTATCTGAACATATCCAATATTATTGCCGCGGCTAAGAATACGGGAGCGGATGCGATTCATCCCGGCTATGGCTTTTTGGCTGAAAACGCTTATTTTGCGGAGTTATGTGAAACCAATGATATCAAATTTATTGGCCCCAAATCCAACGTCATCGAGCTGATGGGTGACAAAGTCAAGGCCCGGGAACTGGTCAGCAGTGAAGGAGTGCCGCTGGTACCGGGCAGCGCCGGGGCAGTCGAAAGCTTTGCCCGGGCGGCACAAATCGCTGATGCTATTGGGTATCCGGTGATGATAAAAGCTTCCGCCGGCGGCGGCGGCAAGGGAATGCGCCTGGCCCACAGCCGGAATGCCCTGGAAGAAGCGCTGAACATGGCGAAAATGGAGGCCAAGGGTGCTTTTGGCAATGATGAAGTTTATATCGAAAAATATATTGAAGAACCTCGTCATATTGAGTTTCAGATTCTGGGCGATGAATTCGGCAATATGATTCATCTGGGTGAACGCGATTGTTCACTGCAAAGACGCAACCAGAAATTATTGGAGGAAGCACCTTCCTGTATGCTGGATGCTGAACTGCGGGAAAAAATGGGAGCCACTGCAGTCACAGCAGCTCGGGCGGCTAATTATACCAGTGCGGGAACGATTGAGTTCCTGGTTGACCGAGATAAAAACTACTATTTTATCGAGATGAATACCCGTATTCAGGTCGAACATCCGGTTACGGAAATGGTAACCGGCATTGATATTGTCAAGGAACAGATACGGATTGCGGCAGGGGAAAAACTTAGTATTGCCCAAAGTGATGTCAATGTAAATGGTTGGGCGATTGAATGCCGCATCAATGCCGAAGATCCCGACCGTAATTTTATGCCTTCTCCGGGTCAGATCACGGAATACTGGTGTCCCGGAGGGCCTGGAGTCAGGGTTGACTCGAGCGCCTACAGCGGCTATACGATTTCGCCTTACTACGATTCCATGATCGCCAAACTGATTGTCTGGGGCAGAACCCGTGCCGAAGCGATAGAACGCATGCGTAGGGCTTTGCTGGAATTCCAGGTGGGTAATGTACAGACGACGATTCCTTTTCATTTGCAAGTTTTGGATAATGCTTTCTTCCAGAAGGGTGAAGTTTATACTAATTTTATTCAAAGAAGGATGGGCGGATAATTTATTTGTGGATAAATGTTTATCCCAAAATGAATAATAACAGATATATCCATAAACATTGCTTATTTGTAATGGGCAATGTTACAATAATTCCATAATACACTTGGAGGTGAGATGCTTTGGAGATGAAGAGACCTGAGATTGCAAATGATATGGGTGTAGTTCGTATTGCTGATGAAGTTGTATCTACAGTTGCCGGCCTGGCAGCAATCGAAGTCGAAGGCGTAGCTTCCATGAGCGGCGGATGGGGCACAGATCTGGTGGAGAAACTCGGTAAAAAGAATTTCGGTAAAGGTATCCGGGTAGAAATCAACGACCAAGAAACTTCTATTGATATATTTTTAAGTATTATGTATGGTTATCCTATTCCCCAAGTAGCGGAGAATGTTCAGAAAGAAGTAAGATCCGCGGTGGAAATGATGACCGGTTTGAATGTCAAGGCAGTCAATGTTCATATTGTATCAGTTGCCATGAACAAGGCTGCGGCTGAAGAAACTGCCAGCGATAGTGAAGCTGAGTAAGGTATGTTTTTGATTTTAGTAACCCCCTGTATATACAGGGGGTTATCTTATAATGAAAGGGGAGTTCCAGGATGCCTTTATTTTGGCGGTTGCTTCTTTCAATTTATAATATAATTATAATTTTGGTTGCCGGTGCGTTGTTGGCGGCATCATTTAATGCCTTTGCTCCTCTGCCTTATCTGGAAACCGCCCTTAATGATCAAAACCGCTTGCTTACAGCTGTAGTTGCCTTGCTGATTATTTTTCTGGCGGTGGTTTTGCTCATCCAGAGCTGGAAAACATTTAGCAGTGACGATGACGGGATTGTGGTACAGGAGGGGCTTCTGGGACAAGTTACCATGACGGTGGCGGCGATTGAATTGCTGATTATGAAATCAGTACGGCAGATCGACGGAATCAAAGATATTCGTCCCAAAATAAGCAAAGATAAATCAGGACTGACGGTAAAAATTGAGATGATGATCAATCCCGAATTAAACGTGCCTGAAGTTACTGCAGCTACCCAGAAAATAGTCAAAGAATGGTTGGAGAATATCGGCGGACTGCAGGTGAACGCCGTCAAGGTGCGAGTTGACGATTTCAAGGCTGGCAAATAAGGAGGGATAACCGTAATGATTGAAAAATTATTGCTCTATCTTTTGGCTGAGCATCGCGGCAAAGTAATCGGTATTTCACTGGGCTTGCTGGCCAGCATTTTGTTTATAAGTTACGGTTTTTGGCGTACAATATTTATTATATTTTGTATTTTTGCCGGCTATTTTATAGGCAAAAAAATTGATGAAAATACGAATTTTGAGGCCTGGATAAAAAGATTTTTTAAACAAAACTCATGATAAACGGTTTCAACCAGGATTACCAGTTAATCTGTAACAATTAAAGCAGGGGGAAAAGAAGTTGAGCAGACGCAAAGCCCGGGAATTAGCATTCAAAGTAATATTTCAAGTCGATCAGGTCAATGCAGACCCCCGTACCGCTTTTGCATATCTATTGGAGGAAAATAATCTTGCTGAAAGCGAAAGTGAATTTTCCTGGTCTTTAGTCGAAAGTTACCTTCAGAACCAGCCAACAATTGACCAATTGATTTCCACTTATGCCAATGATTGGTCGATTGACCGGATGTCTTCGGTCGATCGAAACTTGATGCGGGTGGCCAGCGCCGAGATTTTGTTTCTGGAAGGCAGTCAAGCCGCCGTGGCCATCGACGAAGCCATCGAAATATCCAAAAAATACGGTGAGGATAATTCGGCAGCTTTCATCAATGCCATATTGGATAAGATTAACCACCACCGGGAGAGTTAATTTATTTAAGAGGAGCAATTAATCTTCCCGGATAGATAAATTTTTAAAATGTTTTTACCAACTTTGCGTATAAGCTGCCAGGGAAGCCTGGCATTTGCTTATTTATTTGAGGGTTTATGAGGGTAAGCATGCAGGATTTTATAACCGTAAGCGCATTAAATGAATATATCGGTGCCTTGCTGGAAGCCGATCCAATTTTGCAGGGAATATGGGTCAAAGGCGAAATTTCAGGATTCCGACTGTATCAACAATCCGGACATATGTATTTTACACTGAAGGATGGGGAGGCGGCGGTTAGTTGTGTGATGTTTCGCAGCCGCAATCAGAATCTGAAATTTATGCCCGAGGACGGCATGGAAGTATTGCTGCTCGGTTCGGTGGCGATATTCTCCAAACAGGGCAAATACCAGCTCTATGTTGATAATATTCATCCGTTCGGAGCGGGTGAGCTTTATTTGCAGTTGGAGAAATTAAAAAAGGAATTGGAACGGCAGGGTTATTTTGCCTTGGAAAAGAAAAAGCCGCTGCCGGAAATGGCATCTTGTGTAGGCGTGGTAACTTCCCGGGACGGGGCGGCACTGCGTGACATACTCAAAGTGATCAAACAGCGCAGCCCATCTACTGAAGTAATCATCGTACACAGTTCGGTGCAGGGGCTGGATGCGCCTCGCGAACTGGCCGCCGGGATCAGGACATTAAACGCTTATGGGCGCATCGATGTCATTATTGTAGGCCGGGGAGGCGGATCATTCGAAGATCTTATGGCGTTTAACAGCCGCGAAGTGGTTGAGGCTGTTTATGAATCGGTTATCCCGGTTATATCGGCAGTCGGGCATGAGGTGGATGTAAGTCTGGCTGACCTCGTAGCTGATGTGCGTGCGGCTACCCCGACCCAGGCCGCTCAACTGGCTGTTCCTGACCGGACGGTGCTGCAAAATCAGCTGACTGCCATGACCAGGCAGTTGACCCGGGCGATACAAAAAAACTTGAGCCGCCGAGGCGAGACGCTGGACTATCTAATGATGCGCCGCATATGGCGTGATCCCCAGGAATTGCTGGATAAGCGATATATGGAACTACAGCACGTCAGCCAGCGTTTGACCCAAGCCATGCAGAAATGTCTGGAAGGCAGGCAACATGCTCTGGCCATGGCTGCCGCCAGGCTTGACAATCTAAGCCCGCTCAGGGTCATGAGCCGCGGTTATGCGATTCTTACGCAGCATGGAAATATCATAAAAAGCATTGATGAAGTCAGCCGGGGTACGCAACTGACCGCACGTATCAGTGACGGCAGACTCCTTTTGGAGGTTAAGGAGAAGGAGAAGATATAGTATGAAAAAGCAAAGTTTTGACAATGCTTTAAAACGTCTGGAAGAAATCGTTGAACAGCTGGAATCAGGACAGCTGAGCCTGGAAGAATCCCTGGCCCGATTCGAAGAGGGGGTTAAAATTTCAATCTTCTGCCAGGAGGAACTGCGCAAAACCGATGGCAAAGTCAGCCTGCTGGTCAAAAAATTGAATGGTGACATGGAACTGCTTGATTTTCAAGCATAGGTCTGATAGGGAACGTTTTGTTTTCCCCCTAAACTTATGTGAGAGTTTTGCATAATTAAAAAAATCAAGCAATACTGTCACTCTGAGCCATAGCGAAGCTACCTTAACTGTGGCCTTGGCAAGCACAATGGCAAGCAAAAAATCTCATTTCGCAGACAGAAAGGAAAAAATATGGACTTCAATCTTGAATTGTTTTTATCACAATTACAGCAGAAAAAAGATTATGTAGAGAGTTGCCTGGATAAAATCTTAACTGCGCAAGATGTTTTTCCGCCTTTGATTCATCAGGCCATGCGCTATGCTGTATTTAACGGCGGCAAAAGGCTGCGCCCGATTATGGTTTTGGAAAGCGGGAAACTTGCCGGTTGTGAAGGGGAAGCCCTGGTCAATCTGGCCTGCGCCCTGGAAATGATTCATTCATATTCGCTGGTTCATGATGATCTGCCTGCCATGGATAATGATGATCTGCGCCGCGGCAAGCCAACCTGTCATAAGGTATTTGGTGAGGCCAACGCCATTCTGGCCGGGGACGCCTTGCTTACCGGAGCTTTCCAATTACTGGCCCGTACCTCTGGCCTGCCCGGGGTGAATGCGCAGAGATTGCTGCAGGTTATCGATGAGATTGCCGGGGCTGCTGGGAGTGAGGGAATGATTGGCGGCCAGGTTATAGATTTGAATGTTGAATATCAAAATGAGGAGCATAGTCTGGAAAAACTGCATTCTTTAAAAACCGGAGCCTTGTTTACAGCTTCCCTGCGCAGCGGAGCAATCCTGGGAGGGATGGATGCAAATGGTCTGACCGCCCTGACCGATTATGCGCGCCATTTTGGGCTGGCATTTCAAATAACCGACGATATTCTGGATGTGGACGGTGACCAGTCATTGTTGGGCAAACCGGTAGGCAGTGATGAAAAGAACCTGAAGATGACTTATACAACCTGTTTTGGCCTGGACGGTGCCAGGGAAATGGCCCGCCAGGAGGTAGAAGGGTGTCTGCAAAGCCTAAACGGTTTTGGCAGCGAAGCTGATTTTCTGCGCAGCCTGGCAGAATATTTACTGTATAGAACCTATTAAAACCGTTACTCCGCGGAGACTTTTTCTTTTTTACAGGATTATGGTATAATGTCTTACTGGAATAACGGGGCAAAAGGTTGCAGTATTCTAGTCAACCCTATCCTTTTTCAATACGGGCCTAAAAATCCGTAACGGGCACAGCGATGAAGATTCTGGTACCGGCTTGTGATGCCCAATCAGGGGTCGGCGCTGGGAGTTAAGGGTGTTGGGGCAACCCGCAATGGCATGCGGATACGACCCCACCATCCGTGGAGGCTTGTTGTCAGCTCTGGCTGACAGCAGGAAAACCTGCATACTGGTTGGACTGGGTGCAGTGTAGCCTGCCTTGAGTGGTGATGGCGGATAAGCTTTTGAGGGTGATGGTGCTTTGGCCGAAGTATGATTGCCTGCTTTGAAATTATCTCTGCAAAAGAGGCTAGAAAAGGATGTGGGTTGTCGAGGAAAACTCCTAGACTGCGTGTCTTGTAGCACGTTTTATTGAGGATTAAAGTGTGTACTTAGTGGTAATCCAGCCCCATGCTCGGTGACGACATGAAGCAGTCATAAAGGGAAACCGCCCGTCTGGCGACAGTCGGGAGAACTGCGGGGAAAACCTGCTGGACCTATGTCACAGCGTTTACTCAATAAATAACCTTTTGCCTTTTCCGCTTTTAACGGAGGATCATTGTAATTTGCGTGATCAAATAAAAAGGAACAACCTTATAGCCGCATCCATTGTTGCTTTTTTTACATTTTTTATTGCCCTTTTGGTAAGTGTTGGATCTCAGGCACTAATCACTGCTATTAATAATGTTTGGATAGCGGTGATTTTATTATTCATCATTATTGCCCTGGGAATATTTTTCGATATTATAGGAACCGCTGCGGCTGCAGCGACGTTACCGCCGTTTAATGCCAAAGCGGCCAAAAAAATATCAGGTGCTGTACAGGCGGTGAAAATAACCCGAAATGCCAGTGTGGTAGCCAATTACTGCAATGATGTAATCGGTGATATTGCCGGGACTCTGAGCGGAGCTATCGGCGCTGCTATCGTTTTTAATCTGGCGGGCAGTTTTTCTGTGCCGGATACCGTTCTTACCGGTGCCGTCATGACCAGCCTGGTTGCTGCCCTGACCGTTGGCGGCAAGGCCGTTGGCAAAAGTATTGCTATTGAGAATGCCAACGCCATTATATTTCGCGTTGCCAAAGTAATGGCATGGTGGGAGGATTTAACCGGGATTGAATTATTTAAGAATGGAAGGTGAGCAATTGCCTGCATTTAAAAAAATAAATTCGCCACTGGATCTTAAAAAACTTACCCTGGCTGAAATGAATGAATTGGCTGGAGAAATCCGTCAGCAGCTGATTGAAAGCGTTTCCCGCAGCGGTGGTCATCTGGCTGCCAACTTGGGGGTGGTGGAGCTAAGTATTGCCCTGCATTATGTTTATGATACTCCCCATGACAAAATTATCTGGGACGTCGGGCATCAGAGCTATGTACATAAAATATTGACCGGCCGTGGGGACAGGATGTCAACCTTACGCCAATACGGCGGGATCAGCGGATTCCCCAAATCCGAGGAATCACCCTATGATGCTTTCAATACTGGGCATAGCAGCACTTCTATTTCGGCTGCACTCGGTATGGCTCTGGCCAGGGATGTTCAGGATCAGCATTATTCGGTTATTGCCGTGACCGGAGACGGAGCCCTAACCGGCGGCATGACCTATGAGGCATTAAACCATGCCGGCAATGCCGGTCTTGATTTAACCGTTATTTTAAATGACAATGAAATGTCGATTTCCAAAAATGTCGGCGCCATGTCATCTTATCTTAATCGTTTGCGTACTGACCCGTCTTATGCCCGTACCAAGGATGAAATAGAGGGCGTTTTAAGCCGGATTCCCGGTATCGGGCCCAATATAGCCAGGGCAGCGGGCAGATTCAAGGATACGGTCAAGTACTTGATGGTGCCCGGGATCTGGTTTGAAGAACTGGGTTTTACTTATATAGGGCCGGTAAATGGACACAATCTGGAGGAATTGATCACCGTCCTTGGCAATGTGCGTAAAATGAAAGGGCCGGTGCTGGTGCACGTCATAACCCAAAAAGGGCGGGGATACCAACCTGCTCTGAATGATCCGGACCTTTTTCACGGGATTGGTCCCTTTGATATAAATACCGGTAAAACAGACCGCCGGCTTTTGCCAACATATACGGAAATCTTTGGTCAGTTCATGGTCGACAAGGGCCGGGAAGATGACAGGGTGGCAGCCATAACCGCAGCCATGGCCAGCGGCACCGGTTTAAAAAATTTTGCTTTGAAATTTCCGCAGCGCTTTTTTGATGTGGGAATTTGTGAGCAGCATGCAGTTACGATGGCTGCAGGTATGGCCAAGGCAGGACTGAAACCGGTCGTCTGTATTTACTCAACCTTTCTGCAGCGGGCTTATGATCAGATTCTGCATGATGTTGCTCTGCAGAACCTGCCGGTCATATTTGCGATTGACCGGGCCGGCCTGGTAGGCGAAGATGGGCCGACCCATCACGGTGTTTTCGACTTGGCTTATCTACGCAGTATTCCCAATTTTACGATTATGGCTCCGGCCGATGAAAATGAATTTTTGGATATGTTAAATACGGCTTTCACCATCAACGGACCGACAGCGCTCAGATACCCCCGCGGAATTGGAGCTGGGGTCGAGATCGAGCCGCAGCGTCGCATCCTGGAGATTGGTAAGTCCCAGACATTACGGGAAGGAAAAGACCTGGGCATTGTGGCGATTGGCAGAAGCGTAGAGATGGCCAGGGATCTGACCACCATCTTAGCAGAATACGGAATAGAAGCAACTCTGTTGAATGCTCGTTTTGTCAAACCGCTGGATGCTGATGCTATCACTGCCCTGGCCCGAAAATCAAGCAGGCTGGTCACGATTGAAGACAACTGTCTGCAGGGTGGTTTTGGTTCGGCGGTAGTTGAACTGCTGGCTGATTATAATATTAATGCTGATGTACTAAGACTGGGTATACCGGATGAGTTTATTGAACAAGGCAAGGCAGAGATTCTTTTTCAATACCTTAACCTGGATCCTGAGTCTATGGTTGAAACTATAATCGACCACTGGCCTGATCTGATACCCAATGCAACCTGGGAGCTGCGCAAAATTGGAGAAAATTAGACTGGATGCACTGCTCTTTGAAAAAGGGCTGGCCGCTAGCCGGGAAAAGGCCCGGGCCATGATTATGGCCGGAGAAGTGCAGATTAACGGCAAAATTATAGATAAACCCGGATGCAAGGTTCAGCCGGAAACCGAGGTAATCATCACCCCGGTCCGCCAGCCTTATGTAAGCCGGGGCGGGTTGAAAATCGAGGGCGCAATCCGTGATTTTAAACTGGACTTCAGCGGCCGGAGCGTGCTTGATATTGGTGCCTCCACCGGGGGCTATACCGATTGTGCCCTGCAGCATGGGGCGGTCAAAGTATTCGCCCTTGATGTCGGCTATGGGCAGTTGGATTGGTCACTCAGAAATGATCCCCGGGTGGTTGTATGGGAAAAGACCAATATCCGTTATTTCAAGTTAGAAGATTTGGGTGAAAAAGTTGATATTATCACCATGGACGTATCCTTTATTTCAACCACCCTTATTTTCCCGGTTTTAAAGGAACTGTTAAAAGAAAACGGAGATATTGTTTGTCTGATCAAACCTCAGTTTGAAGCCGGCCGGGAAAAAGTTGGCCGCCACGGGGTGGTAAAAGACCCGCAAGTTCATACCGAGGTTCTGGAACGTTGCATAGCTGCCGCTCAGGCTGAAGGACTTAATTGTATTGGTGTAACGTATTCACCGATCATGGGCCCGAAAGGAAATATTGAATATTTTCTTCATTTGCGTCTAGATGCGCAGGCTATGTCTGATATAAAATCCAGGGCGGTCGAAGTCGTCAGACGTGCCCAGAGCTTACGGGAGGAAAAAGCGGTTGAAAATATTAATTGTTAAAAATGAACGCATTGCGGATAGTTCCCTGATGGCAGAAGAAATATCCCGGCAGCTGCGTTCTGCAGGTATAGAGACTATAACCGCGGAAGCATATTCAACTTTCAAGCTGGAGCGCGATATTGGCATAATCATTGTCCTGGGCGGAGACGGCACCCTGATCAGGGTTGCTCATCTATATGGTGACTGTGACATTCCGATTATGGGAGTAAATATGGGTACGGTAGGATTTCTGAGCAGTATTGAAGTGGAAGAAATAGAAAGTTCATTGGATAAACTGATCCGAGGGGGATACTCGCTTGACGAGAGAATGCTGCTGGAGATAGATGTTATACAGGCTAGTCAACGGCTGGACAGATATTACAGTTTAAATGAAGTTTCTTTTAAATCTGTCCGGGGAAGGATTCTGAGTCTGGAAATTGCAATTGACGGACAGTCACACGCTACTTTTCGCGGCGACGGGATCATCGTTGCCACCCCCACCGGTTCAACCGCTTATTCACTTTCCGCCGGAGGACCGGTTATCGATCCATTGCTGGAAGTTTTGCTGCTGACACCTCTGGCGGCTTACCATTTATACCGCCGGCCTTTGGTAATCGATGCCGGCAAGGAAATTACCGTCCATCCGCTGGCAGATGACCAAACGGAAATTTCTGTTGACGGGCAGGTAAAATGTGGCTTGAAAGAGAATCAATATGTTATTGTCAGGAAGGCACCCCACAAAGTAAAATTACTGCGCTTCAACGAAGATTCATTCTTCCATACCGTGAACACCAAATTATGGCGCAATGAAAGTGATTGATCATCGTTTAACCTAAGGCAAATAAGAATCCAGGGATGAAGGGGAGGTAAGCAGTGAAGGCGAGAAGACATTTTGCAATCAGAGACATACTTGCCAGTGAACTAATCAGCACCCAGGAAGAATTGTGTGATGCCCTGCGCAAACATGGGTATGATGTTACCCAGGCAACTGTATCCCGGGATATGAAGGAACTGCGTTTGACCAAGATTCCGGATAAAAACGGTTATCATTATGCCCTGCCTGATGTTACCAACTACAAGAGTTCACTGGAGCGCATGAAGCGAGTTTTCAAAGATTCTGTAATCAACATCGATTCCAGCGAGAATATTATTGTGATTAAAACATTGCCTGGTACTGCACCAACGGTGGGGTTTGTAATCGATGCCATGGACAATGAAAATATACTGGGCAACGTAGCCGGAGATGATACTATTTTCGTACTGATAAAACCGCTTGAACAGGTAGCCGCAGTGCAAGCTGAGTTTCGCCGGTATATTGAGGAATAAGAAAAGGTATAAAACAATGCTGCTGGAGATTTATATAAAAAATTTTGTCCTCATTGAGGAACAAAGACTGGAATTCGGCCCGGGCTTAAATGTTCTTACCGGAGAAACCGGAGCGGGCAAATCAATTATTATGGACGCTTTGGGTTTGGTTTTGGGAGAACGAAGTAAAAACGATTATGTTCGGGATGAATCAAAGAAAGCCATCGTTGAGGCTGTGTTTGCCCTGCAGCCTGATAACGGGGCTTTTTTGTATCTGCTGGAACAGGGACTGAGTGAAGATGATAACCGGGAAGTGGTATTGAGCCGCGAAATATATGTAAATGGCAGAAACACTGCCCGTGTAAATGGACGCAACGTTCCCCTCAGCACGCTGAGATATCTGGGCAGTTTACTGGTGGACATGCAATCCCAAAATGATCGCCATGATTTTCTGCAGGCGGACAGATATCTGGATTATGTGGATAGTTTTACTGAAAATAGCGCGGAACTGATTAAGCACGTGGCACAGCGTTATGGTGAAATCAGATTTTTGCGGGAGCAAATGACGAAATTGGAAATGAGTCGTCAGCAGCGTGAACAGAGAATTGATTTTTTACAGTATCAGATCAAGGAAATCGAAGCTGCTGATTTACGTGAAGGAGAAGAAGAGGAGCTTAAAGCTCTGCGGGAGCGAATCCGCAATGCCGGGCAATATATGCAGGCCAGCGGCCAGGTACTTAACTATTTATACGGCTCTGAACATGACACCAGCGCCTATGATTTTATTGCTTCCGCAGCCAGTATTGCTGCCGGGTTCAGGCAGGACAGTCTGTTTGCCCAAATACTTGCGGAATTGGAAAACATCAGCTGCAGCTTGCAGGATATGAGCAGAGAATTATCAGCCTTCAAAGATACGCTGGATTTTGAACCGGATCAGCTGGAAAAGTTGGAGGATCGTCTTTATCTGATCAGCAAACTGGAAAGAAAGTATGGGGCTGCGATAAAAGATGTTCTGGCCTTTCAGCAGCGCTGCATTGATGAACTGGCAACACTTACGCATAGTGAGGAGCAGCAGGATAAGCTGAATGAAGATTTGCACCGGCAACAGGATGAGTATTATAAGCTGGCCGGCGAATTAAGCCAGTATCGGCAGCAGGCTGCACGGAAACTGGAAGAAAAGGTAGCCTTGGAGCTGAGTGAATTAAATATGCCGGACATAAGATTCCAAATCCGGATCACTGCCTTGGCCCAGCCCAGTGAAAAGGGGATGGATGAGGCGGAGTTCCTTTTTTCGCCTAATCCCGGTGAAGAGCTGCGCCCAGCGGCAAGAATTGCTTCCGGCGGAGAAATATCACGCTTGATCCTGGCCCTGAAAACATCCCTGGCCGAGAAATATAAGTTTCCGACCTTGATTTCCGATGAAATCGATGCTGGTCTGGGGGGGACAGCCTTAAATGCCATGGCCCAAAAAATCGCCCGCTTGGCCACGCAGCATCAACTAATTCTCGTTACCCATTCGCCGCAATTGGCCAGCTATGCCGATCAGCATTTATTCATTGACAAATATGTAGAAAACGGACGTACTTTTACCAGCGTTTTCAAGCTTGATCCACAGGCAAGAATAACCGAACTGGCACGTATGCTGGATGGGGATAACTATACCGAACTGACTCTGCAGCATGCCCGTGAATTGATGGAAAATCGTAATTCAATTCTGTTATAATTCTTTCCTTTAGTATCTGCAAGTTGAACAACCAACTAGATTAAACCGAATATTTCCCTCCCAACCCGGGAAAAATAAGATTTATTAATTACTGGGAGGGAATAATATGCGTCACTATCGGCCGCTGGCGGGGATCATTACGGTGGTACTTTTGCTGTCCATTTGCCTGAGTCCGCAAGCAAGAACCGTTCTGAGTTTGCCGGAAGAACAAAAAATCGTTGTGGGTGAAGCCAATTCCGTACGCATAATTCTACCGGAAATTCTTCGCAATCAAATCGATTTTAAAATTCATGAAACATCCCGGAGTGTATTTTTATTGCAGCAGTATCCTGCTGTTTCGATAAACAAAAAAGGTTCAGTATGTGAAATAACTGCACATAAGCCCGGTAAAGTTGAGCTCAGTATGAATTTGCTGGGTTATATACCCATAAAATCGATTGCCATTGAAGCCCTGCCCAGCAAACGGGTAGTCGTTGGCGGTCATTCAATCGGGGTTTTGCTGCAATCCCGCGGAATCATGGTAGTGGGTTTCGCACCGATTATTCAAGCTGACGGCAGCAAGGCTTATCCGGGCAAGGAGCAGGGCATAGAAATAGGTGACCTCATATTTCAGGTTGAGGGCCAATCCATCAGCAATGAAAATGATCTGGCCCGGTTTATTGACAGCAAAAA
>Ga0123327_1000538_pt1 | contig 35293 bp, 41 predicted proteins | sample BioC13SIPDNA_4_FD_89701 | JGI IMG/M metagenome (GOLD analysis project Ga0123327, IMG submission 89701) | Anaerobic biogas reactor microbial communites from Washington, USA - Biogas_R1_B C13 SIP DNA | ecosystem: Engineered > Bioreactor > Anaerobic > Unclassified | place: Washington, USA...
AATCCGGTCTTTGTTCCCCGGCAGGTTTGAGAACTGCTTATCGCAGACATCGCTGAACTTCGCGAGGGCCTTGCGGTTGACCTCCTCCTGATCCTCGAATATGCCGACCGAGACGAAGGGCCGCCCCCACTTCTCGAACTGCAGGATGTTTATCGTCGCGTCACGGACCCGGTCGTCGTTCGCGAGTGCAAAGATGTAGATCGGCCTCTGCATGCCGTTGATCCTGCAGTCAACGGTGTATTTCCCTTCCGGATCATGCTCGGGATCGTGCCAGTCAAACTCCCTGCGCCCCTCAGGGACAGCCTCCTCGATGAGCGCACGGAGATCCTCCTGGAACGTGGAGTAGACGCGCGATCTCGACAGATACGTAAGATCCGATATCCGGATCAGCGCCTGGATGAAACTCCAGAGGGCATCCCCAAACCGGTCGCCCGTGATGCGAATAGCGAGCTCGCCCCGGTTGTTCTCCAGCCCGAACCGGGACAGCACACTCGCGATCACCTTCTGGCGGGTTCCCCGCTCTAACTCCCTTGCATCGATCGAGTAGGTCAGGTGCATGAGGGTATGCCCCTCATCCGTCAGCGTCCAGGCGCCGTCCTCATCCTTCAGGACGATCGCGAGGTTATCCCCATCGTCAAAGACAAACGGTGTGAAGACCCGATACCGGTTGATACCCTCCGGGCGGAGATGGATCTGGCTGCAGACCTTCCTCCGAAACTCCTCTTCGATTGCCTCGATTGCCATCGGTTATATCCCCCAGTCGGTAAGATCCTTCGTGGTTACCGCTGAACCCTCAAACCCGCAGTCGTTGAACATGCTCTTCAGCGCGCCGTGGTGATCCGGGTACCGGTCTGTCGGAACCGCATACCCATCCTCGTTCCAGCCCGCGGTCTGGTAGCGCTCTGTTGCAGTATGGATGTGGAAATCATAAAACTTCTCCTGCTCAAGCCTGTTCGTGTGTTCGTGACTTTTCCCGTTATATCGGCGTAGCCGGAACACCTGGTTTGTGTTTGGAATGATATAGCCGAGGATCACGGAGAAGTCCAGCGAGTTGAATAGACTTTGCCGAAATATTAACCTGAACCGGGATTGATTCGCACCCTCTATACCGATCTCGTACTCCTTATGGCCGCCCTTCTCTTTAGGGCGAAATCTCCTGGAGAAATCTCCCGGCAGCGGCTTGGCCTCTCTGAGTAACGCATCGATCTCATCATCAGTGAGCCGCAAATTCATTCAGGTAGCCTCCACCTGAGTACTATTTCATTTCAATGATTCTACGGTCGCCGGGGAGAAAGATAACTATTTCCATAACCACGGGTGTGAGAACCGTCCTCCGCATATGGAGAGCGACTCGACTCGCTCGGGCTGAATGAGCGGCAGATCGCCTCCATACACTACCTGAAGAGCGGGGGCTCCATCTCAAATCAGGAGTGTCAGCACCTCTACAATGGTAAGAAGTCAACCGCAACACGGGATCTTACAGATCTTGTTTAACGAGGCATTCTCCGTAAAGAGGGAACGGCAGGAGCGGGCGTGCGCTACTCGCTGAGGTATGCAACGGAAGAGGGATCGTAGAGGATCAACGTAGGTCAAAAGGGATCATCAATTGGCCCATAATGGGCTCATCCATGGTTGCAGTGAATACTCGAAACCAGAGCAAGTGCATCCGTTCTCCTAAAACTGTCACTATAGACTTTTTTTAATTGGCTCACGTCTCCCGCCGATTGCAGCCGGTATGCCCCCAACTGTACTCCTGGGCAGGACCGAACGGCAGGGCGAAGACGCCATGTCCTTCTACCTCACATTCCTCCGGCGGAGTGGAAACAATGCACCCGAAACACCGTATGGAACAGTCACTCATCCAGTCTCTCTGGACTTATCCCCCGCCGAGCACCTTCACCAGCACCGCCACCACCCCACCCACAACCCCGCCGGCCCCGGCACTCACCGTCGAAAGCCGCCGCTCCTCGCCCGCCTTCTCCGCCCGCCAGCCCTCCAGCGCCTGGATCCGGGCCTCAAACTCCTCGTCCTGCGCCTCCATCTGCCGCAACATCCGGCAGATCCACTTCACGTCCCGGTTCGTCTCGTAAAACCGAGCTTCCGGGTGGTCTTCTCCTCGGTCATCCTGGTAACCCCCCTGGAGGAGAGTAGGACGCCGAAGAGAAAAAGCCTGGCCGTAAGGGATATATCAGGAAAATCAGACGCAAATCCGCGCCCCCATAACGTGCGGAGCGGGAAGTCCATGATCGACAGGTGCAGAGGTCACTCCTCTACCTTTCAAAAATCAAATTTGAAACAATGCACAGAGTTTCGTGTTGACGCTTTCTCTGTAGTGTGTATCAAGCTCACCAAGTTCTGCGATGACCAGATCCTTCAAAACAGTAGCTATTTTGTCCAATCTGATCACCGAATCCACCTTTAACCCCGAATCTTCAAACCCTGGCGTATCCTTCCGGACAAGGATCTCCGCTTCAGTTGTTTGAGGTCGGGTTTGAGAAGAGATAAACGCGAGAATGAAATCAGATCTCCCTTCATAGAGGACGAGGGCAGGACGAAGCTTTGAAGATGTCAGATCGGTAAAGGGAAATGGAATGAGGACAATTTTTCCTTTCACAGGTACACGACCTTCGCATCATCAAGGGTATAGATGTCTGGTTCGTCCTCGAGAAATTCTTGCAGGGAACGCTCAGATAACTTCATTATTCCGATAGTTTCATGCTGGCGCATCAACTCGTCAAGCATATTCCTTATTTCTGTCACCCCCTCTTTGATAACCTCAATATCTGATTTCATCGCAGTTCCTCCCGAGCAGCACCTTCGTCAGTCTAACAGTAATTACCGTTTCTCTACATAAAGATCACTCCTGACTCTCCGGGACCCATGCGATGGGGTGACTGACCCCCCGGCCTCAATCGGGGGCCTTCTGCCTGCTTTCTGCATAAAACTCAGGCAAAACTCCTGATCGGAGCCCGTTCCCCCCTCCCCAATAAAGTCAGGCTAATCCCCTCCCGGGTATACCCTATAATCGTCTGTCATATTCCCGGGAGCATGCAGACATGGAGCAAAACCCATGGCAGACTTCGTGCAGAAGACCGTGAACAAAACGGCGGTCCGGGACCTCGCCGTCCCGATCGCCGACGTAACGTCGTTTAACAACCTCATCGAGAGCGTCATCGAGGACAACCCCTTCGGGTGCGTCGGGTATACCGGCTCCGACGGGCAGCCCGTCGCGGCAGTCATACGGAACCGCGAGCACTACACCGCGAAGGTGAACTTCCTCGACGGCGAGGGCAAGCGGGTGGGCAACGTCTCCCTGCAGTCCCCGACGATCGCCGCCTTCGAGGCGAACGCCGCGGAGGCTCTCGCGAATGCGGCCCTCGAGACCGCGATGGGCGGAGAGGCCGTCCGGAACGCCCCCGGTGAGACCTACTACGCTCAGCTCAAGTGCCACGACCCGTCGGGTGATGACTATTACGTCACCTTCACCCGGACGACCGTCCGGCTCTCGTCCTACCAGGACGACGCCATCCGGACCGCGGTCGATGCCTGGGCTGACGCCGTGCCCGCACTGGCGTGAAGCGGGGGGCTCTCCCCCCACTCAATTTTTCTCAGTGTCGGGGGCACAGATCGCCCCGGTAAACAACCCCTCTTCAGACAGAGATATGTAGATTGAAGCACCAGAGGATCGTATACCGTAGAGGTGAGGCTGCCATGACCCAAGTCAAAGAGGAGATCATCAGAGAGTTGAACGACCTCCCGCCCCGGACATACGGTGAGGTGCTCGATTTCATCCGGTACCTCAAGTCCCGGCGCCGGAAGGCCGCCCCCGACACCGCCCTCGCGAGCGAGCCTGCGCTCCGGAAAGACTGGCTCCGGCCCGAGGAGGAAGAGGCGTGGAAGGATTTGTAAAAGGGGATGTCGTCATTGTACCGTTTCCTTTCTCCGATCTCTCAACCGTGAAACGAAGGCCGGCTCTTGTTGTCGCGACGCCCGACGGGGATGATGTCGTTCTCTGTCAGATCACGAGCCAGCAGGTCCGGGATCGCTATGCCGTCGGTATCACCGACATGGATTTTACGGAGGGAACACTCCGCAAGTCGAGCAACGTCCGGCCAAACCGGCTCTTCTCTGCCAGTACCAACCTGATCCTCTACCGGGCCGGCCGTCTCAACGACCAGGCCCTCGCATCGGTCATCGACCGGATCGTCGAGATCCTGCAGGCAGAGTAACTTCCTGCCCCAATGTTCTGCCGGGAACCTGCAGCTGCAGCCTTCATGTCATCCTTCACTTTCAACCCGCGCACGCCTCACCTTTAACAATCTCCTCTTCTCCAGACTCTCCTATGACGCATTCTCCCCTCCTCCGCCACGACGAGACCCTCTTCCGCGACCGTGACGTCTTTGAGTTCACGTTCGTCCCCGACCACCTCCACCACCGCGACGCCCAGACCCAGGAACTCGCCTGGCTCCTCCGGCCCGCCCTCCAGGGCGGGAGCGTTCTCTCCGCCGTCCTCCGCGGCCCCCCCGGGACCGGGAAGACCACCACCGTCCGCCGGATCTTTCGCGAGGTCGCCGGGACCACCCGGCGAATCGTCCCGGCCTACGTCAACTGCCGCCACGACCGCACGCCGCTCGCCGTCTACCGGAGCATCTTCAAACAACTCTTCAGCTACGCCCCGCCCCCGACCGGGTGGCACCTCGACGATATCAAAGAGGGGATCGCGACCCGGCTCCACGACGATGACGCAGCCCTCGTCGTCTGCCTCGACGACGCGAACGAGCTCATCGCGGCCGGGACCTACAACACCCTCCTCTACCAGATCCTCCGGCTCTACGAGAAGTGCGACGTCAAAAAACCCGGGGTCTTTGCGGTCACAAGCGATCTTGCCCTGAACCTCTACGCCGAGGCCGACGAGAGTGTCCGGTCGGTCTTCCACCCGACAGAGGTCACCTTCCTGCCCTATACCCACGTTGAGGTCCGGGAGATCCTCGCCGACCGCGTCCGGCAGGGGCTCTACCCGCGGGTGGTCTCGAAGGTGCTCCTCGACCGGATCGCGCGGATCGCTGCCGGCGAACAGGACGTCCGGGTCGGGATCGACCTTGTCCGGATGGCAGTCCTCCGGGCGGAGAAGGACGGTCGCCGCCGGGTCACCCCCGGCGACGTGACGGCCGCGACCCCGGGGGTCATCGCACCGGTGCTCCGTAACCGGGCCGCGGGGCTTTCGGACGACGAGCGGGTGCTGCTCCGCCGCATCGCGGAGCGGTCGCTTGCAGGAGAGAATATGACGGCAGGAGCGGTCTTTGAGGCGGCGCAGGACTACCTCCCGGTCGGGAGGACAACCTGGCACGAGCACCTCAACGGGCTCATGAAAGCCGGGATCGTCGACCTGGTGCCCGGGCCGGGCCGGGGGAGGGAGCGGGACGTCCGGCTCCGCTACGACCCCGGGGACGTGGCCGCCGCCTGTATCGGATCAAAAAACTCCGGATCGATCGTCACCCCGGATTTTGCTCGCGATCGGTGATTCCTGCCTGTTCTTTCGAACTATCTCTTTTTGATAAAGCAACGTTTAAATAGGCTCCGTTGCTTAATTCAGGGTCATCTGCTCACCTTTTTATCTGACGGCTCCCGATGATGGTGCATGCACCGGGAGCCCGGTGCAGGGAGTTATCAGGAATGCAACACGACAACAGACCCGAGGAGAACAAAACCCCGGGAGGAACCGAACCGAAAACCAGAGGCGGCAGCCCGGATCCAAAGTGCCACCACGCGCTCCGCCAGGCCGCCACTGGTACTTTTTCACCGGAGGAGATAAACGTCTCCCCGGTCCCGCTCTTCCTCGTCCCGCGAGCGGTCGCGGACGTGATCCGCAGCCACGGCCGGGCGGTCCGCGAGATCACCGTCCGCCGGACCCGCAACCACCAGTATACGATCAGCGTCGAGCGGGGCCGGCCATGACCGAAGAGTCGAAACCCGAAGGTTTTCTCCCGCTCCGGTCCGATGGGACCATCGCGCCGGGAACCCTGGCCTGTACCACGGCGGGTGGACTTATTATCCTGGTCGAGGCTGAGCGCCACCGGATCGCGCCGGAGGACGTGAAGGCGCTCATCTTTGCCGGCCGGCCGGCGCCGGTCACGCGGGAGCGGGTGCGGCGCAGGGACGGTGTTGTCACGGGCGAGGTGACGATCGAGGGGCATGCGGCGGTGAACCCGGCCGGGAGAGCGGTGGTAATCCACCTCCGGGCTGGTTGCTGGATCGTCCCGCTCGTCAGCCTCCGGCGCGTCGCCCGCGGGGAGGCGGCGAGCGCCCCCCTCTTCCCCCTCGCCCCGGAGAACGACTGGCAGAATGGCAGGAGTTTGAGCACCGAAGGTGCGAGGTGGGCATATGAGTGAGGAGATCCGCCGGGCCGTGAGGCTCCTCGCCGACGGCGTAATCGAGGTCCGGGCGCTCGCCGACGGTGTCACCCACTCCGGCTACTTCGACGACCACGAGGCACTCGCCCGGGCTGTCGAGGCCCTCGACGCCGACCCCTCGGTCGCCGGGATCTATGTCACCCTCAATGATGTGAACCCGGCGCTCCTCGCCCGGCGGGCAAACCGGATCAAGCTGCGCCTTTCCCGCAAGGACGCGACGACCGCCGACGCCGACATCCTCCGCCGGCGCTGGTTCCCGGTCGACATCGACCCGGTCCGGCCGAGCGGGGTCTCGTCCACGGATGCGGAGCACGACGCGGCGCTCGCTGCGGCGGAGCGGATCGCGGCCTACCTTGCCGAGCAGGGGTTTCCGGCGCCCATCCGGGCGGACTCGGGCAACGGGGCGCATCTGCTGTACCGGATCGACCTCCAAAACGACGAACCCTCGACGGCACTCGTGAAGGGCTGTCTTTCGACCCTCGACGCCCTCTTCTCGAACGAAACCATAACGGTCGATACCGCGAACCACAACGCCGCCCGGATCTGGAAACTCTACGGCACCATGTCCCGGAAAGGCGACTCCACCCCGGAGCGGCCCCACCGGCGGGCGAGGATTCTTGAATCTCCACCGGAGATGAATGTTGTTCCCCTGGAACTGCTCCGGCACCTCGCCGGGCTCCTCCCCCGGGAAGAGCCTCCCCAGAGAAAAAACGGCCCCGGCATCGACCTTGCCGCCTGGCTCCTCGACCACGGCATCGCCGTCCGGAGCACACGGCCCTGGCAGGGAGGGACCCTCTTCACCCTCGCCGAGTGCCCGTTCTCCTCAGCGCATAAAGACGGTGCGTTCGCCGTCCAGTTCGCGAACGGCGCCGTCTTCGCCGGCTGCCACCACGCAAGTTGCGGTGGAGGGGCGCAGCGCTGGCCGGAGCTCCGGGAGATGTACGAGCCGAAGAAACGGAGACCGGGGATAAGAACAAAGGAGCAGGGGCCGGAACAGGAGGAGCAGCCGGCCCCTCCTCCTACCCTTGCAGAGGATGAGCATCGCGAGCGTGCCCTTGCGATCCTGCAGACCGGCGATCCGTTCGCGTTCCTCCTCGACACCTTCAACAAGAGCCACGTGGGCGACCGGACCGTCGCGGAGTGCCTCACGATGTCCCTCGCCTCGCAATCGGTCGAGAACACGAACGGCCTCCACGTCGCCGTCTCCGGCAACTCCGGCAAAGGCAAAACGCATGCCTGCACGACGATGCAGAACCTCATTCCGGCGGCCTACAAACTCAAAGGCACCGTCTCTGACAAGGCGCTCTACTACGACGACGACCTCCGGGCCGGCACCGTCCTCCTCTTCGATGACGTCTCCCTCTCCGGCGATCTCCAGGAAGTCCTCAAATCCGCGACCGCGAACTTCCGCGAGCCGATCGAGCATAGGACCCTCACGACCGAGAGGAAGCTCCGGGTCTGCACCATCCCGGCTCGGTGCGTCTGGTGGCTCGCCAAAGTCGAGGACATCGGCGACGACCAGGTGATGAACCGGATGCTCACGGTCTGGATCGACGATACCGTCGAGCAGGACAAAAGGGTCTTTGAGCACATGAAGGAGGCCGAGGCGGCCGGCCGGAATACGGCAAAAGACGATATTTTCACCTGCCGGGCGATCTGGGAGGCCGTCAAAGCCGAAGTCCTCCCCGTCCGGATCCCGTTTGCCCGGCGGATCCAGTCCTCCACCACCCAGAACCGCCGGAACCCCGGCATGCTCTTTGACCTGATCAAGTGCCGGGCCCGGCTCTTCTCCCTCCAGCGCGACCGGGGGGAGGACGGGGCGGTGATCGCCCGGGAAGAAGACTTCACGGCGGCGGCCAAACTCTACGCCGCCCTCTCCGGGACGGCCGGGGGCCAGGAGACGAAGCTGACGAAGAACGAGGCGGCGGCGCTCGCGACGGTCGCCGGGATGGGAGTCGAGGTCTTCACCATCCGGCAGCTCCAGAGCGCTCTCGGTCTCTCCTACTACCAGACCCGGCGGCTCCTTAACGGGTATGTCAGCCGGGGGACACCCTACTCCGGCCTCCTGGAGAAGTGCCCGGCGATCAGCCTCTACGATGCCACCGTGACGGAGAGCGATGGCGGTGGGGTCACGGTTCGCCGCCGGGAGCAGTACTTCACGTTCGATATCGAGGTCTACCGGGCCTGGGGCGGGGGCGCCTCCGTCTGGCTGGACGACGACCCCGATGATGGCAGCAGTGCAGCAGATGTGCAGCATAGGTACAGCAACTGCTGCCAACAAGAGATCGGCCGGAGCGAGGAAGATTCCGGAAAAGACGTTCAGGATCCTGATATAGATCGATCTATGTACGTACCTGTACAGCAGAATGAGAGAACGGAGAGCACGGTCGATAGAGTTCCGGATGATGACCGGGGTGCCTGTGTTTTCCGCACTGCTGTACATGAACCGAGGGATACCCTGCATCGGGGCGAAAAAACAGATCCGGGTCCGAATATGGCTGCACTCATTGGCAGCACCTGCTGTACCTATGCTGCCAACGCTGCCAACATCAACCCCGCCGACTACATCCCCCTCCCGGTGGAGAAGGACGAACCCGGGCCCGCGTCTGCAACCGGCAGGCCGACGTCGTCGTTGAAACGGGGCGGCGGGGGGAAGTATCTCTGCTACGACTGTTTGAAGAAGGGAAAGCGACCCGGAAAGGTGCAGCCGCTCCCGGGGGTCCTCGACCACCGGACGTTTACCCGGACGAAGGTCGAGATCGGCCGGTGCGACGTCTGCGGGGAGAAGAAGGCGGTCTACCGCTCGCGGGAGACGCAGGCGAAGGTCTGCGAAGGCTGCTACGCCCGGCTGGTCCGGGAGTGGAACGGGCGGGTGGGGGTGAGGTGAACGATTGGCGGGCGTGTAGTTCGAGGGTCAACTCACTCATCGAGTCCTGCCCTCCGTGAAGGCGGCCACGATCTCCTGTTCCCGGATCTGCTGGAGGAGCCCGGGAAGAATTCTCGTGCGATCGAGCATATACCGGAGGTCTGAAGGCTGGTTTCTCGCTCACGGCGAGAGAGAATAGTCCAGCAGGCAATCGTAGCAGAACTGCGTCGCGTGCAGAATTGCTTCGTCCCGGTCCATGAAATCGTGCCACCGCCACTCCTTCTCGGTGAACGGCCGTATGCCGCGTCGCATACCTCCGATGTTCCTGGCATCGTAGCCCGCCTCGCAGAGGATGAGGGCGTAGCAGCCCTCTTGCGGGGAGGCAACGCTCAGGCCGTAGAGGATCCCGATCTCCAGGGTAGCCGAATCATTGATGCCGTATTCGTCCTCCTCCTCCCGGAAAAAGTGGATGATGCGTACCCTGCTCTCCTCGATCAGGGCTTTCGCCAGCCGGAAGTCGTATGCACGGCTATCCTCTCCCGGGAGTCGCGGATGAGAAGTCTTAAGGTCGTATGACACCCGGGCGTTAAACCCCTCACGTTCACGGAGATGCCGTTTCAAGGCTTCCAGATGGGTTCTCCCGAACGAGCCAGTTCGATGGGAAGCTCGCTCTTGAGCCTTTCCGGGTAATCGAGGTTCCTGTTGAGCCCGGAGAGGAAATTCATCGGTGAAAGGTACGAACCTGTACGGATAAACCCTGATGATAACGAATTTGTTGCCCAAACGTGCAAAACTATGTCTTGAAGTAACAAAAATAGAACTCCATTGGATCAGGGTGTGGAGCATGAACGAGACAATCCTTGAGCGGAAATTATCCGAAGTCCCTTCCGTCATCATCAACGCCACGGCCCCCCTGGGAAATAAGAAGGCATGGGCGATCTACATCGCGTTGTTGCAGAGAGACGAAGGGCTCCGGTTCAACCAGATCCGCGAACTCTTTGAGGCAGAGCCCCCGGAGATATCGAGGGCCTTAAAAGCGCTTTCAAATGCGGGCCTCATCGCCAGGCAGGCCCGTACCCTCGACAATGTCGGCAATATCGAAGCATCGTTCTATGTGCCGACCACCCTCGGGAAGTCCCTGATCGCGGCTCTCTACCGGGGACTCCTGCCGTCGCGGGAGGACGAGCCGGAGAAGGGAATGCATGGAGAACCGTCCGGACCGGTACGAGCACACACCCAGGAGAGCCCGTTTTCCACGGGCAGGATTACTATCTCAACACCGGGGGAGGCAGAGGTGCATGTCCGCTGATGAGAAGAGAGGAAAACCGGCAATCGAGGTGTCACGGGAGCCTGCGTGCGGCGTGACCCACGTGGGCGGAGTCTACGGAACCATAACCCCCTTCCTTGGACAGGTGGCATTCTACTATGATGTGCCTGAGATCGGCGCCGGTGAGGACGGAGAGATGGGCGTCGAATCGATACAACGCAGAATCGTATTCGATGCGAGAATGTCACCCGAAACCTTCCGAACAATCGCCTTCTGGATGATGGATCAGGTGGAGCACTACGACCGGCAGGTGCAGGAGAAGGGCGGGGTACAGTAACTCTTTTTCCCGGCCACTCCCTGCCGATCTGATGCCGTCTTCGATCCTGTCCGCCCCCATAAGTGAGCATGAGCCGCTTCAAAAGACTGATCCGGGGTGAGCGTCCCCTCACCCCCCGCCGAGCACCTTCACCAGCACCGCCGGCCCCGGCGCTGATCGTTGAGATCCTCTTCTCCTCGCCTACCTTCTCCGCCCGAGAGCCGCTCCAGCGCCCGGATCCGGCTCTCAAACTCCTCGTCCTGCGCCTCCATTCTCTGCAGCGACCGGCAACCCGGGGAAAAGCGTTATCCTGATCGGCGGGTAACAGAAGTATGGTGCGGCATGCTTACGGCTGATAGCATCCTCGGGGCGCTGGCGGAACACCGGGAGCGGATCAGGAGCCTTGGCGTCCGGCGGATCGGGGTCTTTGGGTCGTTTGTCCGGGGTGAAGAGCGCGAAGAGAGCGATATCGATATCCTCATCGAGTTTGAGGAAGGGGGGCGTTCCTTTGACACGTACATGGACCTCAAGTTCTTCCTCGAAGATCTCTTCAGGAGGAAAGTCGACCTCGTCGACCGCGATGCCATAAAGCCGGCTCTGAGATCACACATCCTCCGGAGTGTTCGGTATGCCCCGGGAATATAATATTTATCTCCGCGACATCCTCGAGGCTATCGGGAGAATTGACCGGTATACCCGGGGAATGGGTTATGAAGAATTCCTGCAGAACGAACTGGTGCAGGACGGAGTGATCCGGAACCTCATGGTCATCGGCGAGGCCACGAAGCTCATCCCCGAGCCGCTCAAATGCGAACATGCCGATATCTCCTGGAGAAAGATCGCAGGGATGCGGGACATCCTCATTCACGCATACTTCGGGATCCATAGCGAGATCGTGTGGGACGTCGTCCGGAACAAACTCCCGGAGCTGCAGGTTGCCGTCAGAGAGATGCTCGACGCTGACTCTGTCTAATTGACCCCTCCCGCCGGGGTTCTCGTTTTGAGGCGACCGTAGCAGGCTATCCCCCGGTTTGCCGGGTGCATGCTGACAATTATCGTCGACCCTCCGGGCGATCCGACCCCATCCGTAAGTGAGCATGAGCCGCTTCAAAAGACTGATACGGGGTGAGCGTCATACTACCCAGCATACAGATACGGTCGGGCGCAATGGCAGGACGCACATTAACCAGGACAGCACGGGAGACCATCGTCGCGATACTCACCCAAAACGATGCCGAATGGATCGCGATCTTCGGCTCCTATGCACGGGGAAATGCCGGCCCGGCAAGCGATATCGATATCCTGGTCCGGTTCGCCCGCAAAAAAAGCCTCTTTTCGCTTGTCCGTATCGAGGACGAACTCGCCCGGGCTCTCCGCATGAAGGTGGACCTCGTCACCGAGAACGCCGTGAGCCCTTACCTTGCCGATGCAATATACCGTGATGCCGTGGTGATCTATGACGCCGGAGGACCTCGCATATCTTCACCACATCCTTGATGCACCGCGACGCCCGGGATTGACCGGACATTACCCCGGGAGCGGATATTCGGGGTCATAGCCCTCCGGAAGATGAGACTCTTCGCTGAACCTTGTGCCGCTCTTACAACCCCTCACATCCGCGGACCGGGAACCAGCCCGCTCACGCAGGCGATGTGCTCCCCGGCCTGCGTGATCCGGATCGAGAAGTTCCGGCCCCGCCACTGCCGCTCCACGTAGCCCTGCTCTTCGAGCTCCCTGAGGTAGCCGCGGTTGGTCCGGTTCAGGAGCGCCCTCTTCTTCCCGGCCCGCAGGTAGCCGTCCCGCTCGGCCGTGTGCAGCTTCTCATAGCCGTGAACGTTGGCACCGTGGAAGAACCCGATGATCTCCTCGCTTGTCATCCCGTCGGTGCCGGCCTCCTTCCGCCGGAAGAGCTCGACGAGGAGCCCGACGTTCTCAGGCCTCGGCATCATGATCCGGAACTGCTGGAAGACTTCCGTCCTGACGTTCTCGACGATCGAGAGGCCGTGCTCGCACTCCTCCCCGTCCCCCGTCGCGTAACGGTCGGCGCTGACATAGTAGAGCGGTGCCTCATGCACCATTGCCGCGAGCGTCACTGCGACCGAGGTCTTGCGCCCGCAGGAGGACATGTTGACGTAAACATCGTTCCCCGCCTCTTTCTCGGTGCGGATGAGGCAGGAGACGACTTTGAGGACGTCCAGGATATCGAACATCGCGACCGGGACGAAGGTCACGGCGATCCCGAGGTCCTGCAACCGCTCCGTCACCCGGCCGACGAAGTAGTGCTGTTTTTTGACCATCCCGGGATCGAGGTCGGCGTCCGGCGGGACGGCGAGGATGTAGGCCCGGTCGGCCTTGTTCTTCGTGAAGGGCGCCACGGCCCGGTCGATCTCGTGGCCGAGGGGGATGATGTGGACAACGTCCCGCAGGCCGCCCGTGAGTGCCTGGTTGTTCTCTTGAGTCACAATATTCACTAAATACACGTGAAGTTGTTAATGGTTTGGTCCCGGTATACACTCTACTGTCGATAGGAGGTATCAGAACATGAGAACCAATCTTCAGGGGCTTGCCGGGCGGCGGGTGGGGCTGACCGCCGTCTTCTGGCAGTATGGAACCTACAGGGGCAACGGATGCTGCGGAAAGTCCATCCTGCTCAGGCACGTCCGCGATCTCTCCGGCCGGCTGCTTGCCGACCATATCTGGATCAACTACACCGCCGGGTTCGACGCGGCCGGGGAGTTCTGCCGCGGCGATATCGTCCGGTTCGTGGCCACGGTCGATGAATATGTCAAAGGCTACCTGGGAGAGAAGATCGACGACCGGCTGTTGCGGCCGCCGGCGGTCGACTACTGCCTGAAATTTCCCCGCAGGGTAGAGAAGATCGGCAGGGTCGAGCAGGGCGCATCCCCGGGGTTGAGGTGAGGCAGATGGAGAAGCACCAGCGAGAACAGGTCGACCGGCTGCCTGGCGACCTCGACTTCCCGGCCCTCTACCGGGGGTACGCGTGGAAGAACGACACCTGGGCAAAGGGGTTCCCCGATATCCTCCGGCTTGAGCAGGAGGTGACGGCCGCCGCCAGAGGCCAGGTATTAGGGCTCGACCACGTGCAGAAGGTCGCCCGCTGGGGCGGTATCCCGGACCGGGATCGGATCCACTGCGCCGACCGGCTCTCCGTCACCCTTTATGTCGGTGACGCCCCGGCATACTGGCTGGTGCGCGAACCCGAGAACACCATCCGGGTTGTCGAGCGGCAGATCCGGGGGTTCGGGCCGACATATACGAGCAAACTGCTCCGGTTCGCCGTCCCGCAGGTCTTCGGGGCGATCGACACGCGGCTGGTGCGTGTCTTCGGCTGCGGTGACCCGGAGAAGCAGCGGTATCCCCTGCTCGACCTGACTGCCTCACCGTTCGGTGGCCGGTGGGCGATCCTCGCCGCGCAGCCGGCATGGCCCGGGGAGTACGGGACCTGGACCGAAACCCTGCAGGCGATTGCCTGCCGGCTCAACCGTGAGGAGGTCTGCTGCCCGCACCCGGCGGGGTTCGTGCGTGCGGGTCTCCGGAGCCACGGCATCTGGGTCGCGGCGGACGTGGAGATGGCGCTCTTCTCCTACGCCTCAGCGGTTGTGCGGGGGCCGTGCAAAAGCGAAACCCGGATGAGGGAGCAGCGGGAAGACTCAGTCACGGGAGTGGTCTGATGGCCCATAACGAGCGGTGCAGGAAGTGCAAGGAAACGGTACGGGCGATGCTTGAGAAACTCTACGGTTCGGTCGTTCCGAACCGCCGGATAACCCTTGCGACCCGCCCGGGCGGCTATGCGGATACGCCGGTCTACCCGGCTCTCGAAGGGATCTACCGGTCGCTCCAGCAGCACCGGGGTTTTGAGAAGTTTGTGCGGGCGGACTACGTGGATGCCGACTTCTTTATCCCCGACCCGGGGTTCGTCGTCGAGTTCGACGAGTCGCAGCACTTCACGGAGCCGCGGCTGATTGCGCTGGAGAACTATCCCGCCGCGGTGCAGGTCGGATACTCGATCTCGCGGTGGAAAAAACTCTGTTTGGATCTTGACAGGCATGATAACCGCCCCTTGGACCGGGACGAGCAGCGCGCCTGGTACGACACGCTCCGCGATTTCCTGCCGGCGAGCAAGGGGTTCCTGCCGACCCTGCGACTGTATGCACGCGAGAGGGTCTGGTGCGAGTTTGATCCTGACAATCCGGCGGACGTGGCACGGTTTCGGGAACTTCTGGAGGAGAAGAGAATGTATTCAACACTACCTGAACCAGGTGATTTAACAGTACAGAACCAGGAGAGAGACCCGGCGGTTGCGGTGTCTCGTGAAGTACCGGGCGCAACAAGCAGCCCGACTGCTCCACAGAGTCCTGGTAAACCGGGAGAACATTATGTGGACATCTCCAGAGTTAAGAGAAACGAGGTCCCAGTGCCGGAGGCTCTCCTCCGGTTTGAGTACCTCACCAACGCCGTGAAACTCCGCTACCTTGAGGGCTGCTTTGCCCGCCCTGTCAAGAGGAATGCACCGTTCTTCTCGCGCTCCGCCGAGCCCATCGAGCAGGTTCGCCTCACATCGAGCAATGGTACGCCGTTTCAGGCATACGTGAATACGCCGAAATACGTCGGAGGGGAAAAGGGATCTATCACACTAGGTCCGCTGCTCTCGGGGATTGAACCCGATGCAATCCCTGATGTTCAGGAGCTCTCTGCAGTTGATAGGGATCTCTACCGAAGGGAGATGCAGACCGACGGCTGGCTCCGCCTCTTCTGCGAGTACATGCTGGTCAAGACAGTGATACACGAGCTCATCACCGACACCGAGGAGCATGAGAATGACTGGGGGTATCGGGACCTCAAAGTGCTTCTCGATGCAGCGGGCGCTGGAAAGGCAATCGGCGGCTCCAATCTCCGGGAACTCGTCACCCACGCCCTCCGGCTGGGCCTCGACCTCTCAAGGATCGCTCCCGACGGAGATCAACCCGAGGGGCCAGTCGACCACCTCGCACCGCTGCCCTACCGTGCATTCATGGCTCGCCGGGAAGAGTGGCTCGGGGTGGCGTCATCAGCCCTTGCCGACATCCGCTCGCGGGCGACGCAGGAAAAAATCCATACGGTGATGAAATGGGACCGGTACTCCATGTGTGCCTTTGAATCGGGGCCGGTCTTTATCCGAAAAGAGCCGGATTGGCTTCTGCCGCGGGTGACGTCCGCGCTCGCCTCGTTCACCGGGTGGGACAGCGGGCAGCCCGCCGACCAGATGATGACCGGGATTCTGAGCCCATACCTGCACATCCTGATCGGCTCCTACTGGCACCACTTCAAGGAGGGATGCGATGTCCGGTTCTTTGAGGAACACCGCGAACTTGCAGAGACGATTCCTCCGCTGCGCCAGAAACTCGATGAACAGTGGGCAGAGTTGCTCAAAGGAGCAGAGAGAACAGCCGGGATGCCGCTTGAGTCCCAGACGGCTCGAGGGTTCCAGAATGTATTAGACAATCCGAAAGCACAGAACAGATCACCCGCCCCACAGGCTCTCCCTATGGCGTCACTCGAAGATTACATAAAGTGGGCGAACGAGATTGGCCTCAGCCACTATGTTAAGCCACTCACCGATGTCCTCAATCAACTCTTCCCCGAACCCGATGTGCCGAAGTCGTTCGTGAGTTACTACGCTCAAAACACGCTCGGCTACTCTAAGGTAGATGTCTTCTACCTCTACAGAAAGGGAAGCAACAAGGACCGTGTCAAGTTCCGAGTGTACTATAACGTCCTCGCTGCGTCCCTTGGTCAGGGCACCTCCAAAGAGGATATTCTCGAAATGCTGCCCTGGAATGTCGGGGATAAAGCACGCAACGGGTACGTAGATAATCCAGCCGAGTGGTATTTCGAGGGGTACTTCACCTCGAAACAGGAAGTGGATCATTTCCTGAACGCGATTAAAACTAGGAAGCAGCACGTTTGAGGTCGCAAGGCAGAGTAGGATTTGGGTAATGACCAATACCCGCTCTCTTGCGTCGATACCGCCGCCGAGATGAGGTTTCTGCACGACACCCTGCTCTCCACAACGTTCCCAGAGCGATGCTAAATCAGAGGCCTTTTCTCTTCCAACCCGGAAAGGTCACATACGGATAAACGGACTTCGGAGAGACACTGAGATGCAGCAAAAAGGATGCCCATGGCTCGGATCATACTCAGCCGCAGCATACATGGCCGAGAGTGTGACCCGGTTGCTCGCCGAGCCACCGGCATTCGCCTCGCCTGAAGTACGGCAATACGCACACTATCGGAGCGGGTTCACGCTCCAAAAGCCGAAATGTTTAGGGTCAGTGAAGCACGAGACCTTCGGCTCGGTTCTCGGAAAGATAGCCCAGCGCGGGATCCCCGCACCCTGCAGTCTCCAAGTCGAGCGATACGTCCTCAAAGAAGCAGAAGCAGCAGAACTGCTCGATTTTACTGAAGAGGAGGGTTCGGGTGCATTCGTATTCCGGTGCACACCGCGCAGAGACAATCTCGCCACGCTGCTGCAGGCCTGCTGCATCCCTGAACTGCTCCTTGCTGAGGATGAAGTCAACGCACTCCTGCAACGCTACCGGTCGCTCTGCACCGAGTCCGAACAAAACTTCTTCGACACACTCATTGGTGAACTCCCTGATCCACGCCTTGGACTCCTCTTCCTGCCGCAGCGCCTCATAGACTCGATGGGGGTTCAGGATCACCACGACGAACGGGTGGACTTCGCACTGGAGGTGCCTGACTATTACGAGGGATGGCTCAAACTCGTCATCGAGATCGACGACAGGAGCCACACCTATGCGCAGATGTCGAAGGATCGGAAACGGGACCGTGACCTCAATGGTGCGGGATGGACAGTCTTTCGGTTTCCTCTTGGAAACAGGGCTGGGTGGCAGGAGAAACTCCAGCAGATCGTCGCAGAGATCTCCAGAGCCATACCACCTGAAATGCTCACAGCGGCCGAAACGCTACGTCACATGGAGGCACAGGCACAGGCAGCACTCTGCAATCTCGTCATGCTCCCCGTCGCCGAGGCGCAGATCACCGCGGCTGTGGCACAGGTCGTCTACACCACCGGAAAAAGCTCCATCCGGATCGGCAATCCGCAGAACCTCCCTCTCGAACCGGTCGTGGCCGCGGTACGGAAGACCGTGAACGCAGTTACCGCACTCCACACTCCCGGAGAGATGGTTACGGTGACGCTCGTCTCCGACGTCCACCAGACTACAGACCTGATCTACTATGGGTATCCGTCAGCAGTGGTATGGGATGCACTCGCTGCCCGGGACGGCATCGTTCTGGCGCCACGGCAGGTATGGTCGGAGTACGTCGAGCCGTTCCTCTCGGCCTCGCCCCACGCGGTCGCGATCGACAACGTGGGCGCCGAAGCAATGCGTGCGAGCCTCAAGCATCTGCTCCGGAACGTCTTTCGGAAAGTGGCGTTCAGACCTAAACAGCAGGAGATCATCGAACGAACACTCTCGCTCCGCCCAGTCATCGGCCTCCTGCCCACCGCCGCCGGCAAATCGCTCTGCTACCAGCTGCCTTCGCTCCTCCAGCCGGGGTTCTGTTTCATCGTCGACCCACTCCGGTCGCTGATGATCGACCAGAAAAGCAGCCTTGAGGCGATGGGGATCCATCGTTGCCATGCTTTCATGAGTGGTGTCGGGGACGCCGATACGAAAGATGCCGAGATCCGGCAGCGTGGATACGAGAAGATAGAACGAGGTGAGTTCCTCTTTGTCTTCAACGCACCCGAACGGCTCCAGATACCGGAGTTCATCGATCTGGTCAACCGCCAGATGGGCAACATAAATTACTGCGTTGTCGACGAGGCGCACTGCGTCAGCGAGTGGGGGCACGACTTCCGGCTCGCCTACATGAACGTCTGGCGGCGGATGGGCGAGTATGCCGTTAGGAAACCAACCTTCATCGCCCTGACTGGCACCGCCTCGCAGAATGTCCTCGTCGATATCAAGCATATTCTCAAAATTTACGAGCCAGAGGCAGTCATTGAACCGTCGACGTTTGACCGTGCAGAGCTTATCTTCGAGGTTCACCGGGTATCGGAGGCGGATCGTCTTACGAAGATCACCCAGATAGTACGGCGTCTCATCAATGATCCATCACTCGCTGCCGGCGGCACTCCTAGCGGTCTCATCTTCTCGAACTTTGCAGAAGGAGATGTGGGTGTTACGCAGATAGCAGGGGAGTTAAGAACGAGAATTGGCCTTGACGTTCCGATGTACTTCGGAAGAACACCCGCCGGTATCAGTACAATGGAATGGGAGCAGGAAAAGGCAGCACTGCAACTCCAATTCAAGAACGACCAGATCTCCCACCTGGTCTGCACCAACAGCTTCGGGATGGGGATCGACAAACCGAACATCCGGTTCACCGTCCACGCCATGCTCCCAAAGTCGCTCGAGGACTTCTACCAGCAGGCCGGGCGTGCCGGCAGGGATCAAGCACCGTCCCAGTGTGTCATAGTGTTCGCGGATGAAGAGCCAGAAGCCGCAGATCGGTTATTGGATCCCGAAATAACACCGCACGATGCACTCACTCTCCGGTCGGATTACGCTCTTGGTCAGCGGGAAGATGCCGTGCGAAGCCTCTGGTTTCTCCGGCAGACCTTTCGAGGGGCATGGTATGAGAGCAGGGCGCTCTACTATACCGTTTACAATATCCTCGTGCCCCGGATGCCGGATTCAGGTGAAACGAAACGCTTTGATTACTCCATCTTGGATTTCCCGCCCCGTTATGCCACAACCGGCGACCCTGCGAAAGCGTCTGCTACAGATCTCAAACAGACGCTCGAGATGGCGCTCCACCGCTGTTACCTCACCGGGGCAATTGCGGACTATGCCTATGATTATACCGGGAAGCGATTCCGCATCGACCTCAAGCGCATCGATGCCACTGACATATACTCTCACCTTGTCGAGTACCTTGGCGAGCACATGACCGAGGCGGAACTTCGCATCCTGTTCAAAGATCGCCAAATGCAGCATTCGTATGAAGAAACCGCGTACGACTGCGGATGTATCCTGATCGAATACATGTATGAGACGATCGAGAAGCGACGGCGGCGTGCCATCCTGCACATGCTCCAGGCAGCACGGGATGGAGCGGAGCAGGGCCCGAAAATGTTCCGCAAGGCGCTCCTCGAGTACCTCGAAGCCTCGGCATTCACCAAACCGGTCAAGCAGATATCACGAAGTGATGATCACCGTCTCTGGCTGGAGGTACTCGCCCAGGTGCAGGGGATGGACGATCTCACCCAACTCCTCGGTGCCTGCCGGCGGCAGCTTGAAGAGTATCCGTCCCATCCTGGCCTCCTGATCCTGGCGGGATTCTGCCGGGCTGCCGGTGCCACCCCGGAGGAAGGAGTCAGGGATCTCGCTGAGGGTTTCAGGAACCTCAAGCGGGAACATGTGGCACCGGAGGTCTGCGGTGAGGTAGAAGATGCCATCATCAACCACACCCGAAGGCTGATGCCCTCTAGGGAGCCTGACATAAGCCGGGCGATACAGGAGGCGGATGTCCCGATCATCGGTCCAGACTTCTGTGAGCCGGAACCGTTCGACCTGTATGAAGAGCAGCAATTGTTACAGGCATTCGAGCAGTTTGAAGAGTTTTCTATGCCCGCTTGTGACCCTGGCGTTGCCAAATGGTGTATTCCACAGAAGCTGGAACAAGATTGGGAGTTATACGTGGATCTGTGGGACAGGGAATTATGTTGCGATGATGAGTGCCTGGACGAGAGTTATATAGATCCTGACGTTGCCATTCAGGTTGACGAGCTACGCCAGAGGATTCGATTCCTTCAGGACCTGCTGCTCGATACACAAAGGCAGGAACCAGTAGCACCGGAAGTCTGGGACGAGACCATCCAGAACGAGATAGATGCGCTGAAGGATGAGATCGCTGATCTCAAATCGGCCATGGAGTGCAGTGAATTTCCCGATCTCGGTGAATTTGTCGATGAACCCGATGATTTTGATGAGGCCGATTTTGTATTTAAGGAGGTAAGTGATCTCATTGAGCTTGAACAGAGGCGTATTCAGCATGATGAGTTGCAGTTTGCGGTTATTGAGGATGAACGTCGATGGCAGCTGATGGAGGTGATGCCCCGATTGAAATCTGTTGTCAGCAAACGATCGGAGCCGAACGATCAGCCTGGAGCGGTATCCGACACTATCGAGCATCGCCGACGCCAGGCGCGTGTTGAGGGAGACTCTGAACAAGATAATCAGAGTGAAGATGGAGTGCCCGGTTGTCCCCAAAGTGAAGGGCTGGGGCACGTGATTTGCGGCGCTTCAAGGCGCCCCTGTTGCACCATCCCCGATCCCGGGCCCGGCAACGAAGCCCTTAATACTAATCCAGATTAGTACTAATCATGATTAGGGAGTTTGTCGACCGCGAGACCGAACGTGCCCTTCTCGACGAGGAGTGGCAAAAAGACGGCGGGCGGCTGATCATCCTCTACGGGCGGCGCCGGATCGGCAAGACGCGGCTGGTCACCGAGTTCATCCGCGGGAAAGAAGGCATCCTCCACTTCGCCGAGGACACCGCGCCGCAGATCCAGATCCGGCGGCTGCAGGAGGCGGTAGCCCGGTTCTTCGCTGACCCGCTCCTTGCAACGCTCGAGATCTCGACCTGGGACCAGCTCTTCACCTACCTCGCCCGGATACCGCTCGCCGAGCGCCGCTACCTCGTCATTGACGAGTTCACCTACCTGATCAAGAACGACCCAACCGTCCTCTCCGCGCTCCAGAAAGCCTGGGACACCGCCCTTGCCGGATCGAACTGGTGTATCCTCCTCTCCGGGTCGATGCTTGGCCTGATGACCGACAGTGCACTCTCCTACACCTCGCCTCTCTACGGGCGGCGGACCCGGGACATGCTTCTTGAGGCACTCCGGTTCTGCGACGCACGAAAATTGCTCCCCTCGTTCTCCTTCCCCGACGCTCTCAAGGCTCACCTGACTATCGGCGGCGTCCCCGAATACCTCCTCAAGGCCGGGGACCACCCCGACTATGCCACGTTCGTCGAGAAGGAGTTCTTCAATAAGTACGGCTACTTCTACCGGGAGCCCTACTTCCTTCTCTCGCAGGAGTTTCGGGAACTGAAGACCTATCAGGCGATCCTCAACGCCATCGCCGTTGGGAACACGATTCCGGGGAGCATTGCCCAGTTCTGCGGCATGGACGCCCGCCACCTCTACCCCTACCTCGAGGCGATGATCCGGCTCGGGTTCATCGAAAAGGAGTTGCCCCTCCTCGGCAACCGGCGGCAGGGGCTGTACCGGATCAAGGACCCCATCTTCGACTTCTGGTACAACTTCGTCTTTTCGCACCGGCAGGCGATCGAGACAGAGAGCCTTTCGAGCGATGCCGTCGATATGAACCCATACTTCGGCAAACAGTTCGAGGTCTTTGTGCGGTACGAGTTCTCCCGGAAGATCTTCCCGGGATACACCCTCGGGCGGTGGTGGTACCGCGGCGAGGAGATCGATCTGGTCGCCGTCCGGGAGAGCGACGCGAGCATTGTCTTCGGGGAGTGCAAGTGGGGGAGCCTTACGGAAAGGGAGGCCCGCGGCGTGCTTACGCGGCTTGTGCGGAAAGCAGAGCACGTCCGGCACGACCGCTACCCCAACGAGCGCTTCTGCCTTGTTGCCGGCGGCGTCGAGGGGAAAGACCGACTCCGCGAGGAGGGGTTCCTCGTCTACGACCTTGAGGATATCGAGGCGGCGTGCAGCACCGGGTAGTTCCCTGCTCCTGCGTCTGCAGGCCAGCGGTGATGGCGGTCCGGGACCGGGGGTGCTCATTCCCTCCGGAGGGGGCATGATCGGGGAGGTGATCGCAGATTCACTCCCGGTGGACGCATCTTCTGTCACGCCAGGTACGACAGGACCCGCTCAAGGTCCCGGTACCCTCTGCACCTCATCAAGGACCGCTCCAGTCTTTTCGTACTGCACAAACTGCGGGGGTCCTCCTCCGCGAAAGCCCGGGTATCGGGATCTTCCAGCAGCACATAGGGCAACTGCGGGAATACCGACCGGACAGGTGTTGTTTTTCCCGACTGGCGGGGCCCAATCACGGGCTACTGCCGGAAAGCCGGGAGCGAGCGACCGGATCTGTGCCTCTGCCTCCCGCTGGAGCATCCCCTGCATCGGTGTGGACATATTGTAAATACGATTTACAATTTGTCCGGATGAATATACTCCTCTTCGACGGGGACCGCTGTCTCACTCAGGCCGGGCGGGCAGGACAGCACTCGTCTCACGGGTGCACTACGTGAAGGCGCAAAAAGAGGTTCTGTTGGGATGTTCTGTAGTTCACTATATTTCCCCTTCCGGTGCCGGGGTAAGCTGTACTAGAGAGGTCTGCACCGGAGCAGGCGGCGCACCCCCGGTCACCTCCGTTGTATAGATATCCCACTGGCCGGTGTTGTTGCCCATCCAGACGATCACCCCCTCAGAGATCTCCGGATAGGACTGGCCGTACGGATCCTGGGTGATCGGCGTTTCCACTCCGGTGCTGAGATCGTACAGGTAGATGTCAAGGTTTCCGTTCCGCCAGTCTGAGTAGACCACATGGGCTCCGTCGACCGCAACCGCATCAGGATTTGCGGATCCACCTGTTATCTGTGTCACGTTCTCCGTCGATACGTCATAGAGGTATACGGCGGTCTCGTTATCCTGGGCGTTGATCCAGGCGACACGGTTGCCGTCACTCGAGACATCGGGATAACTATCTTCACCAAAATCCCCCAGAAGTCTTACCTGCGGCTGCTCAAGGGACGCTACTGCGATGTCGAGGTCTCCTCCCTCGGTCTCATTATCCGCCCAGACGATCGTGTTCCCCCCGATGTCGGTCAGGAGCTGCTCGTACGGATCGGCGGTCACGGGCGTGATGTTCCCGCTTGCAATATCGTAGAGGTATACATCGCCCAATTCGTCTCCATCTATCCAGACAACGTAATCCTGTGAAACACCCGGGAATCCGGGCACTCCTGAGCCGTCCGTCACCTGCTGCAGTCCGCCTGAAACGATGTCATAGAGGAATACGATATCTCCTTTTGCCTGCGGGTCTACTCCCGTCCACACGACGTTGTTCCCGTCGATGGCAAGTTCGTACGGCAGCCCGATTGGTGTCGACGTCGAACTGGATATGGTTGAAGTGTTTCCTGATGGGATGTCGTAGTGTTGCACCGAGACTGACCTGTCGTCATACCAGACGATACTGTTCCCGGATATTGCTGGAAACAGCTTATCCCCCGGGCCGCTTGAAATTTGTGTCCCGGCACCTGCCGAATCGTTCTGCGGGGTCCGGGTAGGCTGTATCGCCGGCGGTTGTGGAGGCGCGACTGTCGGCGGTAGCGTTGACGTGACCGCTGGCGGTAGCGTAGGCGCGGCCGTTGGGACCGTTGGCGGTAGTGTAGGCGTGGCTGTTGGGACCGTTGGCGGTTGCGTGGGCGTGGCTGTTGGGACCGTTGGCGGCTGGACCGGCGGTAGCGCAGGCGTGGCCGTTGGGACTATTGGCGGTTCCGGTTCGACTATTGGCTGCAGAGGTCCGACTACTGGCGGTCGCGTTGGCGTTGGTGTTGGCGGTGGCGGAGGTTCGACTACCAGCGGTTGATCCGGTTGCACGGGGCTAATAATCTGTGCCGAAGCGAGCCCCGCTGCACAAATGACGGCGATGACGACAATAGCGGCGGTCATCGCCCTGAAAAATATAATCCTCATACGTTTCACCTTCTCCGAGTTGTTGCCGGTTCTCCGTCTCTTGAGAGGTGGGAGAGCCTGTGCATGCGACCACGATCTCGTGTAGGTTGGTCCTGTGCAGAGCGGTGAATGGTGGTATCACTCTTTCCCGGGAATCTCTTCTGACCTCGGTATGCGCATCTCTCGCTGGCGGTCTTTGACCGGGGCGATCTGTCCTGCAGGCGATGCCGGATGAAACTATCCACGGTATCGATGGTCCCACGCCGCGGCGTGATGGAGGGTTGAACGTATATTTTTTGCTCTCACAAGGTATCGGGATGGAGTGCTTCACGGCACAGACCCCCTGCCCGTATTTCCCGCGGAGAAGGATGTTGCCGGAAAGCCGGCGGCGAGCGGCCGGCTCCGGGCCTCTGCCCGGGTGGTACGGTGTCTATTTATACCGGAACCGCCTCCAGAAACCTCAATGAGAGGACGATCCGCAACGGAAGGCTCGATCGCATGCCGGAGATGACCGGAACCGCAGAGCCGCCCGTATGCCCGCCCGGCGGGGCGGACCCGAAGCTTACGCATATCCTCTTCATCGCACTCCTCGCCATCGCCTTTACCGCAGGGTACATTGTCCTCTACGCGACGCTGATCAACGCCGTCTGGTTCGACAACGACTTTGCGGGGGCCAACCGCTGGATGATCCCGGTGGGGGTGATGGCGTTTTCGCTGTTAGTCGGCCTCTGCCGGAAGTACCTGCATGCCCCGACCGTGATGGAAGGCGGGTTCATCGAGTCGATGAAGGGCGGCGGGCATAAGGTCGACTACCGGACGTTTCCCGGCGCACTCCTCTCGTCGCTCTTCTCGCTCCTCTCCGGGGTAAGCGTCGGCCCGGAGGGGAGTATCGTCATCCTCATCGGCGACATCACCGCCTTCTTGCAGAAAAAACTCCGGATCGCGCGCGAATCCGCCGACGCCTCGTTCGGGGTCAACGTAGCCGCCCTCGCCTCGGCGTTCAACGGCATCATCGGCAACCCGCTCTTCACCGGGGTCTTTGCTACGGAGTTCCAGGTGGGAGGCAAACGCGACGCCCTGAAGTTCCTGACCTGGAACCTGCTCGCAGGCTCCATCGGCTTTCTCTTCTACCTGCTTCTCGGGCTTCCCTCGTTCGCCCGGAGCATCGCTTTCGCGCCGATCGGCGAGTTGCATCCCGGCTACGTCCTGTACGCGATCATCCTCGGCATCATCGGAGCGCTGCTCGCGGCCTTTGCCGGCATCTCCATGCAGGGGACCGCGAAGGTCATGGAACGGGTCTTTAACGACCGCATCTTCCCTCCCATCCTTACCGCAGGGGCCATCACCTCGGTCATAGGCTACTTCATCCCGAACCTGCTCTTCTCGGGCGAGAGCCAGATCCACGCGATCATCGCCGATCCTGTCGCGATCGGCGCCGGGATGCTCCTTGCCATGGCTGTTCTCAAGATCCTCCTGCTCGCGCTCGCGTTCCGGAGCGGCTACATCGGCGGCCCCCTCTTCCCCATCCTCTTCTCTGCGACAATGCTCGGGCTTGCCATAAACCTGATCTTTCCGGGAGCGCCGGTCTCGATCTGCGTCCTCTGCATCGAAGCCTCTGCCCTCTCCCTGGCCATGGGAGCGCCCCTGACCGCCATCCTCCTGGTCGCGGTCGTGGGCACGGCCGACACTCCTATGCTCCTGCTCCTCACCATCTCCGCCGTCACCGCCATGGTCCTCGCCGGCGGGCTCAGGCGGAGGAGAGCGGCGCCGGGCTAGGCGCGAGGGCGGCTCTGCATCCCTGCCCATCAGGGGAAGTGACATCCCCTCGGCATGACCGGACTGCTCGACGAAGGGACGGCTACAGAGAAGGGCCGCAAGCAGGTCCGGCGGATCAACGGGCTAGTCAAACTGCTCGACAGGGGCTGGATCGAGTCCCGGGAGATGCCTGCCGCCGGGCACCCTATTCCTCGTCCCGGGCAGGGCAGGCGAGTTCGCAGGCACGACAGTGGTCGATCCGTTCCCTGCCGGAGGCCTTGTCGGCGTTCATCCGCGCCAGGCACCGCTCCCGGCTGTACCTGCCGGCGGAGAAGGCATCCATCGGGCAGACATGGACGCAATGCCCCTCACAGCCGGCACAGGGGAGGTCTCTTTCTGGGAGTTCCTCGTCGGGGCATTCCAGGTCTGCCCATACCGCCCGAAACCGGATTTTCGGTCCGAAGCCCGGGACGAGGACGAGGTTGCTTCTCCCCATCCGCCCGATGCCCGCCATGCAGGCCGCGTCCTTTAAGTAGATTCCGCCGTCTTGCATCCGGTAGGGGATGACCCGGGTTCTGGTTCCATACTTCTCCTGCAGCCAGCGGGCGAGCTGCTTGCCGATATCCGCGAGGATCCGGTCGCCGGGTGTTCCCCGCCCCGCTTCCCAGAGGTCGAGTTCGGGATCTTCCGGGTCGTGGTAGAGGCCGAGGACGATGTAGGTCCCCCGGTCGGTCCGCGATCCCCGGTAGCCGTCCGCAACCGCCGAAGGGCAGTCGATGAGCTTTGCTGCCGGGACGGCGCCCGCCACGTCCGCCCCGAGTTCGCGTGCCTTTCGGATGGCCGCCCCGATGATCTCCCGGTCGTCGGGCATGGTAGAGGGATGGGGGCGGGGGGTGAAGAATGATCCGGTGGTTCGTCTTCCAGATGAGGGGACCCAACTTATATGAGCAGGGGGGTGCAGGCTGCACGACACCAGGAGGAGTTGAGAGTATGGAAGAGAGAGAATCATCGTGCCCGTTTCAGAGGGCATTCGGTCCGGGGATCTGCGGGATGCACCGGCGGCTCCACGAGATGATGGCAGCGCCCGGAAGAGCGATAATGCCCGTGATCCGGGGTGCAGGGATTCCGGTCGATCTCCGGGATCTTGAGGACGAGGTCGCGGTCGTCGCCGACCTCCCGGGGATGGAGAGCGGCGATGTCACGATACGGCTTACTAGCCCGGGGACGCTGCGGATCACCGTCCGGCGCAACGAGCCGCCGGAGGAAGAGTGGGAAGGCTACGCCGTCAGGGAGAGGTTGTCCGGCGAGATGACCCGAATTGTGAGCCTTCCTGCAGACGTCACGGAAGAGGGTGCGACGGCCACCCTCAGCAACGGCGTCCTGGCGGTGCGGTTGAAGAAGATTCCAGAAGAGCAGGGGGTCGAGATCCCGGTCCGCGAAGAGGCCTGACCGTTCGGCACTCCCGCCGGAGAGGCAGCAGAGAGCGGTACCGGGAGGCTAACGAGAGGGTGGAGCCGTTCGGCCGCACGGAGGGGAGAGAAGGGGAGTTTGAGATGGCAGCCAAACACCGCGGGGAACGAGGAAGTCCGGCGGAGAGCAGGCGGTGCGGCGGTACCTGCTGCCGGGGCTCACCGTCGTGCTCAGTCATACAGGCCCATCGCCAGGTAGTCGTCATCCGAGAGCTCGTCCCAGAGTTCGAGAACGAACGAGCCGTCGTCCAGGAGATCACCCGGGATCACCCGGTCAGAATCGACCTCCCTGACTTCCTCAACCCCTTCAAGGGTTCTCACAAGCGCCTTCATTGTTAGCGTCTCCGTCCTGTGGCCGACCTTATCAGAATGGCCCGGGGGTCTTCCGGTATTAATAATGCCATCTTCGTGCACTCGTTGCTCTCCGGCCCCCCTGGCGGGGCAGGCCCTCGTGCAGGATGAAGGAGTCGTCCATCACCGGGAGTGTGTCTTTAGATTGGATTGCCGACCGGTCTCAGTCGATATTCCCATTCTCGTCCCGCTCCCATCCCTCATGCTCAAGGGTGAGCGTCGCGATACCGACGGCGTTTCCGCCGGCATCCATCTCCTCCGCAAGCGAGGACGATGCCCTCTCTGCGAAGTGGCGATCTCGAGCCAGCACCCTTCCGGTAATATTGGCGGAAGGCTGCCCTCAGTACCCGAACCGGCGATCGTAGCCGGTATGGTCCAGCCACTCGATGATGACGGCGATGGTGTCGCCGTCGCTGGCCACGGTGTACATCAGTCTCCAGGACCGGGAGAGGTTGTACTTCCAGAGGTTCGTTATCGGCGGGTATCTTTGTAGATAGACCTTCGGGATCTGCCTCTTTTGAACCTGCGTGCCGCAAAAAGCGTTGGCCGATATCGCTGTGATGGCCTTGTCGAGGAGAACAGCCAGTTCCTGATCTTCTGCGCGGGCCGAGGTTTTCAGAGCCTCGAAGGCCTCTTTTACCGTTGTGTCTGCAAAATAGATCGCGGCCCTCATGTGATCCGCAGATCCTCGCGGGCCAGGTACCATCGGACAAGGTCGGGATCATGGATCCAGCAGACCTTCCCCCGGGGGTCAATGGCGATCTTATTTGATTCCTGGAGGTACTCGATGATCGTCTTGAATGTCTGGTACATGACCTTTCGCGGCAGGCGTTCCCACAGCGCTCGGCGGCGGTATTCGCCACTGTGCTCCCGGATGAAGTCTTCGACCATTTTGATCGTATCGAGTGTGGGAGAGTGAGCGGATCCGGCGCTTGCAGACATGATCCTACTGTTGTTGTATGAAGATATATAACAAACGGATCTGACCGCGGTCATAATTCCCTTGCGGGTCGCCATTCTCCTGGTGCCCCCGGGTATCGGAGGGTACAGGACGATGGATGGAGTGCTCAAGAGTAACGATGCATCCCGTCTTCCGGATCCGGCAGAACCTACTTATTATTCGGGAGCGCTACGGCGTGGCCCGTATCGGTATTCCTTTTTCTGCGCCTCCAGGGGAAACGATCGAGGGGAGAATGGCGCACGTCGCCGGGAACAGCGCAATCGGGCTGCAGATCTCCTCGCCGGATGACTGCAGTTTATTTATACGGGCCGGGTGCCACACGTCAGCAGTTAGAGGAATCAATATGGGGGAACTCTCATGCGACGAGGACGCCGTACCGGTCAGATCATAGTCATACTGCTGATCGGCGCCATCGCCGTCCTCTACGCCCTCGACCTGGCGGGGGACGGACAGGGAGCGACGGAACTTGCACCTGCGGAGGTGCGGGAGTACCAGGGGGAGCGGCTCTCCTCGATTACGGATTTTCGTGAGAACTCGATCCGTGGCCTGCAGCACGTGAATGCAAGCACGTATACGCTCACCGTCGACGGGCTGGTGGAGAACCGAGGGGAGTACTCCTACGATACGCTCATAGAACGGTTCCCTCACTACCGCAAGGTCGTTACCCTCTACTGCGTGGAAGGCTGGGACGTCACCATCCTCTGGGAGGGGGTACGGGTCAGGGATCTCCTGGAGGAGGCGGGGGTGAAACCGGAGGCGAACACGGTCATCTTCTACGCGGAGGACGGCTACTCCTCCTCACTTCCCCTTGCCTACATCGGGGACAGGGATATCCTGCTCGCCTATGCCATGAACAACGTCACCCTGCCGGCGGAGCGGGGATTCCCCTTCCAGCTGGTGGCCGAGGACCGCTGGGGCTATAAGTGGGTGAAATGGGTGACCCGGATCGAGGTCTCCGACGATGAGAACTACCGCGGCTACTGGGAGAGCCGGGGGTATGCGAACAACGGGAGCATCGACCGGTCCTTCTTCGACCGGGGATAGGGAGGAAGAGGGATGGTGCGGTTCACCTGCCGGAAACTGGTCGCCCGGACCCTCCTTGTATTAACGCTCCTCTTTGTGATCAGCGGCTTTGGGATCACGGAACCATGGCTCGTGCGGTCCCTGACGTTCGGGCTTCTCGATAAGGCGCTCTCCCAGCAGATCCACTTTCTTCTCTGGGGCCCGTTCCTGATCGTGCTGGTGCTGCACCTGTACTACTCCTGCGGGGTATTCAGGAGGTAATGCTCAATCGGTCATCGCGGCAGGAGATATGCCCTGCCTGCTGGAGTGCTATGCCGTCTCGATCTCCCTGACCATCAGGGAGATCCCGCCGTCGATGCCTGAGAAGAATGCAACGCCGTTTTTGCTGAACGAGTCGTAGGGGAGAATGCCTGCCTGGACAAAGCCGCAGCGTTCAAACGCTCTTCTGGAGATCGGGCCGGTGCAATCGGCAACCGCCCGGGAAAATCCAAGTTCGCGGGCAGAGATGAGCGCACGCCGGATCATCGCCTGTGCCGTCCCGCACCCGCGGTACGGCCGGGCCACGCCGATCTGGTAGATATGCAGCACGGTGCCTGCGGCGATCTTGTCCCGGTCGATGTACTGTTCTTCCAGTTCGTCGATCATCTCGACGGTTTCACGAAAATGCGCAAGAAACTCCGCCATCTTCGCCCCTTCGGCCGCGAGGTCGCCGGTGAGGTCAAGGCAGAAGATGAACCCGGCGATCTCGCCTGTCCGTCCGTCGCGGGCGATATAACTCAACTCTTTTCTGGCAAGAAATTCGGTGTACCGCCGTGCATACGGCAAAAAGATCTCCGGGTCCGGTGCATAACGGTGCGTTGTCGGCTCGTCGGCGATAAAGACGTCCGTGTAGAGCCGGGCCGCCTCTTCGACGTCGGCCGGTTTGAGGGGAAGATAGACGGGCGAGCGGGGGTGGTCGGCGCTGGTGGCGTTTCCGGCGGGTCTTTCCATGGCCCAGTGTTTGGGCTGTCCTGGCTTATAAGTCCCGGGCAGCATCGGCGGGTTTCTTATAAAAATGCCCGCGTACCTGCTATGGTGCCGTTTTGAAGCAGCGTCCCGAACCCTTCCTGAAAAGGGCCGGGGACCGGACGTTTGAGGAGTTCGCGGGGGATCTCCCCGCACTTTCGTGCGAGCCCTCGAACCGCTTTCTTCGGTAAACAGGTGCTTGTCTGATGGCAAATTCTACTCGATCGAGTCTGAAATGCAATCAATCGGCAACGCACGGGAACCCTATACGAGCCGGTCTTCTTGCTTCCGCTCAACTTTTGTTGAGGATCTTCTCCCCTCCAGCCCCCCGGGAACGTACCTCTCCATGCCTTCCTCCATATGCACCCTCTCAAGAATCCCGCTTAGCGCTTCAGCAAGTTTCTGTGCGGCAGCGTGCGACATGTAGACGCGTGTCCCGTTTACCAGCGCTCTCCCCTCCCGGCGGACGCCGGGCATCTCCAGAAAGTCGATACAGACATCCCTGTGCGTTACCTGCACATACGCAAGGTTTGAGTAGGAACTGTGCGTGATATCCAGCTGCAGCTCCTCCGGCTCGAACTGATAGAGTTTGCGGAGATCGACGGCGGCTGCTCCGTCTTTTTTCTCTTCCTGCTCCTCCCCCATGGCTACGCCCCCACGGAGAAGATCGAATACTTTGACTCTGCTTCCCGTGCAGAGCAATCTTCTCCCGTTGTCCATTCGCCGGCATAGTTCGTCGCGACTGCAAGCGGTTCCGCCTTTGCCCTGAGCGATCTGTTGTAATAGTCCAGGATCGCTGTGTTCATGCAGTCCGTCCCGCCCCGATCGTCGATCATGGCATAGGCCAGCAGGGAGAGCGCAATGAACTTCTTTGACTCGACGACGACTCGATAGACCGGATGCTGGGCGTCACTGGACACGTTCTCGATCAGTCCGAGTCTGACGAGCACCCTGAGTGCCTCTCTGATGCTGGGGGCCTTTTTGCCCGTCATCTCCTCAAGGTACCCGGGCCGATAGTCCATCGTCGGATCGGCGACGATCTCTTCGACGACCTGAGCGAGAACGGTATTCCCGAATAGGCCACCATACGGTTTGTCCAGGAACTCTTCAAGTTCTTCTGGAAGCTCCGGCAGTTTCTTCCCTGACATAATCATCCCTCCGCGTAACTATGGTATCTGTAATTCTACCACGATCGTGTCACTACTGGTACTCTAACCGGGAGTAAGTAGTAGCCCGTAGTGAGTAATGGCCAGCAATAGTAAAAAAATATTCTGATACAGGATCTATTCTTTCAGTTTGGTCCAGTGCCGGTGGTGAGGCACTTCGAGATCGTAGTATGTCATCCATTGATCCGCCCACACGGGCTTTTCAAGTTTGATGACTTTGTCCCCACCGCCGGCACGGTATAGGCGAATGTAATCCTGTCCGATTGAGTCGACAAATTCTCTCGCCTCAAAGCCGTTCTCTCTGCACTTTCGCTGCGATCTGGTTTTGACCCCTGTGATCGATTATCAGTCATATGTTAGAGCACGATCCCATATTTTAATAACCCTGTCTCAACCGCTTCCAATAATTTACAGCTTGTGCCACGATCCCCAATATTAGAAACACAATTACTATTCCACCAATCCAATCGTCTGGAATCGGAGTGTACCTTACAAGTACCCAAGCTAACGCAACAGCTGCGATAAACGTTCCAACAATTCCACAGCAGTAATCAGTTTCTCCCGCCATACATCCACATTCTTTTCTTGCTTATAAATAGTTATGATTTAATATTAACTACTTTAATAGTAAACGTATGAAATGTTTTTTTAGAAACGATAAGGATTTAGGGCCAAGTATAACTATTAAAGCATTCAACCGTACATTTGGTTTTTGCCTCTGCCATAGGAGAGAAGATCGTTGCGTCAAGTTTCTTGGGCTCGAACACATAATGTGCTCTAGATGTCTAGGCATCTGGCTGGGATATTTACTTGGTGCAAGTATATTCACTATGAGTTTCCGGATTCCCATACAAATTTCACTATTAATGATATTTCCGATGTTGATTGATGGATTTAGCCAAAATCTTGGGATTCGTGAGAGCAATAATAGATTAAGAATAATAACAGGGATACTGTTCGGCATGGGTTTCGCATCATTCATGCTTATCACTATCGTATATGGGATATAATCATTGCAAGACGGTAGTAATTTTTAATTTAGAAAAGAAGTCTAACTAGTCCTAACTTGCTTTTATCATCCTGCAGAAGTTTCGAAATCTTATTATGATCGTATAAATAAGGGTTTACCTGAGCAGCCAGATTGACTTTTAGGGTTGCGGGAGGAACTTTAAATGCAAATGAGACGTGCACTAAACGCTATATTAGTTTTCCTTGTTGTCCTTACGTTAGTACTAGTATGTGGTTGCAGTTCATCAAGCGAGGCATATTCGAGCTCGCCAAACTCTCCACCTGTGACACAATCACCCACAACCACTATATCTCAAGCTGAGACTGTTGTGACTAAAGACTTTGAAAAAATGGCTTTAACAATCAATGATCTGCCCCACGGTTGGATTAAAAATGGTGCTCCGGTGGTAACCGACACTAAGTACGAAGCGGAATTTATCTATCCCAGCTCAAATGCTGTCCTACTAACAGTTTCAATGGAACGCTATGCGACCATTGATGCGGCAAAAGAGGAACTCAATTTAAGGAAAAACAAAGTAACTGAAGTAAGAGTGGATACATTAAAGATTGGTGATGAAGGTTTCGGTTTCCAGCAACCGGCCTATACTTCTGTTGTGTTTAGAAATCGAAACATAATTGTCTCAGTGAATACCAATACATATCCAGCATATTCGATTTATACGTTACAACCATATGCGAAGATTATAAACAATAGAATAAATGAATAATCCATTTTAAGTTGAAACTTCTCCAAAAACAGCAAACGAAAATTTGGAATTAGAAAATAGTTCTGTATACAACCGGGATTTATTATTGGACAAAAAGACATGGCAGTGAGTTCAGTGATCTGTCAGGAAAAAGGGATCCTGAAAAGGGGAGATCGTGATCGGAGTTTTCCACAGGGACAACGATCATTATTATTTTTCTGAGAACCAAAATGCGAACAACCCCTCATCTATCATTGTTCTTCCATCTGGGAGGAATACTTCCAAATCGTATCCTAACGGTACCAACTGCTCATAAGGATTACCGCTTTCTGATTCTATTTTATCAACATCAATAATATTTTTTGCAATTCGAATACATAGTTTTCCTTCGCAACTTGCCATACTCTCGCCCTTAAATTCTCCTATATTAAGGCCCTTATACTTTGCAAAAACCTCTCCACGTTTTTCGACTCTGTAGATTTTCACAGCCCAAGGAAAATCTGTTGATTCAATGGGAATTTCCTTATGATCGGCTGTTTTAAAATTAACATCTATAGTTACACCGTCATCCCATTTCCCATATGTCAATATATACTCTGCATCACTTATTGAGAAATGGGGTGCAATATCTTTGCCGTCTGTTTTTTCTGCTGTGGAATCTTTTTCTACTGTGGAAGCGCACCCTGCGGATAATAATAGGATAATCAATATAATACAAGCAATTGATCTATAGCACATAGGCTACTCTTTACAATGGACAAAATTAAATATTTCGATATAATTACTCCCATAACTGTTTTGAAGCATGCTTTCAGACTCCAGAACGTATCCGCATGACCGATCTGTTTGTATTTAGTCACGCCGGTGTGGGAGCTCGATCGGGCTTTATAACTCACTTTGCAAACCCCGAGTGGGGTTGATGAGATATTTTGGTTACCGGACAGAAGAGCATAATAATAGTTTATTATGCGTTAAAACACATTAAACGGCCACGTTCCGAAACTAGGTCGTTAACTATCCAATGAAATGGTCTTTGTCGTGCCAACAATTAAAGAAGACTTTATGTTTGGATTTAACCTATCATGCACAATGCGGGGAGGCATGAAAGGATGATTGTGCACCAGATTAAGTCGATGGTGAAACCCGGTACGGTTATTCCAAAACCGGATGCAAAGTCAGACTTCGTTATCAAAGGTTGGGGCAAACGTCGTGGTGAAGATGCTCTGATCTACTACATACCCA
>Ga0123327_1000592_pt1 | contig 33750 bp, 26 predicted proteins | sample BioC13SIPDNA_4_FD_89701 | JGI IMG/M metagenome (GOLD analysis project Ga0123327, IMG submission 89701) | Anaerobic biogas reactor microbial communites from Washington, USA - Biogas_R1_B C13 SIP DNA | ecosystem: Engineered > Bioreactor > Anaerobic > Unclassified | place: Washington, USA...
CGCGAACAGGGCGACTACGTGAAGCCCAGCGAGCTGACCGTGGGCGAGTACCTGAGCGACCGTTGGCTGCCGTCGCTGGACGCGGAAGAGCTGGCCCCGAGCACCGTGCTGGCCTACGGGCTCGACGTGAAGCGCATCGTCCCGTACCTCGGTCACATCCCACTCCAGAAGCTCAACCGGAACGACGTGGCGGTCATGGCCAGCAAGCTGACCAAGGTTGTGTCGAGGCGCACGGGCAGGCCACTGTCGGCGGACACGCGGCGCGGCGAGCTCGTGACTCTGCATCGAGCCATGGGCGACGCCGTGACGGCCGAACTCTTGCGCTCCAACCCCGTCGCCGGAGTCAAGCGGCCCAAGGTCCGACGGCCGGAGTTGAAGACGTGGACCGGCCCCGAGTTGGCAACGTTCCTCGCAGCGACTCGCGATGACCGGCTCGGGCCGCTATGGCACCTGTTGGCGATGAGCGGCTTACGGCGCGGCGAAGCGCTCGGGCTCCAGTGGGGTGACGTGGATTTGGAGGCCGGGCGACTGTCCATCCAGCGGCAGCGCGTGCAGGCGGGCTACGCCGTCGAGGAACGACAGACGAAGACCGGCCGGGGTCGCCCCGTCAGTATCGACGCGGGGACGGTCGCAATCCTGCGGCAGCAGAGCGACCGGCAGCTAGAGGACGCGGCCCGATGGGGCGAGACGTGGACGGCAACGGGTCACGTGTTCACACGGGAAGATGGGCGGCCGTGGCATCCCGACCGTGTGCGCGTGCTCTTCGGCGAGGCGCTTGAGGGTGTGGACGTGCCCCGCATCCGGATGCACGACCTACGCCACACGTGGGCCACGTTGGCACTACGGGCGGGCGTCCATCCCAAGGTCGTTCAGGAGCGGCTCGGGCACGCGAACATCAGCATCACGATGGATATCTACTCCCACGTGCTGCCGGACCTGCAGGAGTCGGCGGCGGAGCTGGTGGCGGCTCAGGTAGCGTTGAGCGGCGACGCTCAGGCGGGGAGTACAAAATGAGTACCATCCGCCGATTCTGGTGTGTGGCCTAATCGCAAAAACGGTCGCTTTGCAGGTGTTTGGTGCCCCCGGAAGGATTCGAACCTTCGACCTCGCGCTCCGGAGGCGCGCGCTCTGATCCCCTGAGCTACGAGGGCACGGATGCGCATTCTAGCACGGCGTCGGAGCCGCGCTGCGGCGCTCCTTCGCGCCGCTCAGAGGAGACCCTGGACCGCCTCCGCCAGGTCCACGTCCCGCTTGGTCACGCCGTCGGCGTCGTGGGTCGTCAGACGCAACGTGACCTTGTTGAAGCGGATGTCGATGTCCGGATGGTGCTGCCGACCCTCGGCCACCTCGGCCACGTGCTCCACGAACTCGACCGCGTGGACGAAGTCGGCGAAGCGGAACGTCTTGGTGAACGCCTCGTCCGCGAATCCCCAGCCGTCGAGGTCCGCGAGCGCCGCCTCGATCTGCTCGTGGTTGAGCGTATCCATGGACGCCTCCCCCTGCTCACCCGGCGGGCGCGGCCGCGCCGCCCCTTCACCCTCTGTCTTCCCCGCGGCCCCGCAACGCACGCTCCACATCACGCTGGGCGTCCCGTCTGGCCAGGTCGTGACGCTTGTCGTAGAGCTTCTTGCCGCGCGCCAGGCCTATCTCGACCTTGGCGCGCCCCTCCCTGAAGTAGACCTTGAGCGGGACGACGGTGTACCCCCGCTCCCTCACCCGGGCCGCGATACGGTCGATCTCGGAGCGGTGCAACAGGAGCTTGCGCGGTCGCACCGGATCGTGGTTCCAGATGTTGCCCTGGTCGTAGGGGCTGATGTGGGCGCCGACGAGGTACAGCTCCGGCGCCGTCGCGCTCCCCCGCACCTCTACATAGCTGTCGCGCAGAGCGATGCGCCCCTCGCGCAGCGACTTGACCTCCGTGCCGACCAGGGCGATGCCCGCCTCGTAGACATCGTCGATGAAGAAGTCGTGCCGCGCCTTGCGGTTGTCGGCCACACGCTTGATCCCGGTCTCTCGAGGCATGTCCGCCAGCGTACCCCATCATGCCCCGGGCAGACACCGGCCCGCGCGCTGCCTGCGCGCGGGGAACGGTCAGCGTCTCCTGCGGCGGACCCCTTTGCCGGGGGCGCGGCGCCGCGGCGGCTGCGAGCCGGCGCCGCGCCGCCCAGGGCGCCGCTCGGCGCCAGCCGACGGGCGCGGCGTGATCGGCTGCGGCGGCGCCAGGTCGACCTTCCCGCTCAGCCGGTCGACGCGCTCCACCTTGACGTCGATGGGGTCCCCCAGCCGGTAGCGCGTCCCCGTCGCCTCGCCGACGAGCGCGGTCTCGTGCTCGCTGACCTCGAACCGCTCGCCGCCGAGACGACGCGAGGAGAGGAAACCCTCGTAGACCCCACCGAAGCGGACGAAGAGGCCCCCACCCAGCAGGCCCGTGATCTCGCCCGCGAAGACGCGGTCCCAGCCCTCCCGGCGGAGATGCTCGTCGAGCAGGAAGCACAGGGCGACGTCGTCGCCGGTCAGCTCCAGGCGGTCGAAGTCACGCTCACGTGCGGAGCACTCCTCGGCGGCGGCCGCCAGCTCGGCGTCGCCGAGCTCGGAACCGCCCTCTCCCAGGTGGTACAGCAGCGCCCGGTGGACGACCAGGTCCGGGTAACGACGGATGGGCGACGTGAAGTGCAGGTACGCCGGACTGGCGAGGCCGAAGTGGCCGAGGTTGACCGGCGCGTAGCGCGCCTGTTTGAGCGAACGCAGGACGAGGGCAGGCCAGGCGAGCTGCCCGCGCCGCTCGCGGGCGCTCGTCTCGGCGATCAAGCGGGTGAGACGACCGTAGGCCTCCTGCAACGCCGCCGCAGGCAGCGCCTCTCCGGACGGGAAGGCGGGCGTCGGCACGCCGAGCTCCTCGAGCTGGTCGAGCAGCCCGCGGACGCTCGCCGGCTCCGGCGGTTCGTGGACACGGTAGAGGACCCGCGCCCGCTTGCGCAGCAGGAACTCCGCCACCGCCTCGTTCGCGGCGAGCATGAACTCCTCCACCAACGCGTGCGAGGGTGTCTCCGGGCGCGCCACCGCCCCGCTCAGCGCGCCCGAGTCGTCGAACATGTAGTCGGGCTCGAACGACCCGAGCGCGAGCGCCCCGCGCGCCAGCCGGAGGCGGCGCAGCAGGCCGGCCAGCTCCGCCGCCAGCAGCAGCTGTCGACGCAGCCCGGGATCGGCCGCCACGGTCGCCTCGTGCACGCCGGGCGCCGGCGTTGCACCCGCGAGCCCATCCGCGCCGATGACCGCATCGACGACGCCGTAGGTGAGACGGTGATCGCTGCGGATCAGCGACCGGTAGTACTGGACGCCCGTCCGTCGCCCCTGCGCATCGAAGACGAACTCCACGGTGACGCACTTACGCGGCTGTCCCGGCACCAGGCTGCAGAGGCCGCTACTGAGCGCGGCGGGGAGCATGGGCTCGGCGAACAGCGGCAGATAGACGCTCGACGTGCGACGACGCGCCTCGCGCTCTATCTCGCCATCGACGTCCACGAAGTACGAGACGTCGGCGATATGCACGTGGGCCCTGAAGCCCGACCCCTCGCGGGCGACCGAGACGGCGTCGTCGAAGTCGCGCGCCGTCTCGGGGTCGATGGTGAACGTCGGCAGCGCCGTCAGGTCGCGGCGGTCGCGGTCGACGCGCATCGCGCGCGGCCCGACGGCGGCCGCCTCCTCCCGCACCGCGTCCGTAAAACCCTGCCGCACGCCGGTGGCGCACAGCAGAGCGCGGAGCACCGCGGCCACGTCGTCGGCGCGGCCGAGGACCTCGACGATCCTCCTGCGGTCGCCGTGTGCCGGCACGGCCAGCACCAGGTCGTCGAGCTTCGGCCGCGGCCCTCCCTTGGCGACGAGGTAGGAACGCAGGTCGGCGAACAACGGCTCCAGCGACCAGAACTTGCCCCAGCGGGCGACACGGTACGGGAGCGGCCGGCCCCGGTCCCGCGCCGCCTCCTCCGCGCCTGAGGCCTGCGGAGGCACGCCGCCTCCACGCGGGTCGCCTCCCCCTCTCCCCCTGCCGCCGGGACCGTCCTGGCGCCGCGCGGCGCTCACGGCGCTACCTCTCCTGACGCGCGATGTAGCGCAGCGCGGCCTGCAGGGTCTCGTCCTTCTTCGTCCTGGGCTTGTCCGGCGCGACGATGTCGGGGGCGATGCCCTTCTTGTTGATGTCCGTCCCGTCGGGAGTGAGATAGACCGCGGTGGTGAGCTTGAGGGCCGAGCCGTTGCCGAGGCCGACCACGGTCTGCACCAGCCCCTTGCCGAAGGTCCGCGTCCCGATCACGGTGGCCCGCCCGTGATCCTTGAGGGCGCCGGTGACGATCTCCGAGGCGCTGGCGGAGAAGCGGTTGACCAATACGACCATCGGCCGCTTCGTCGCGACCGGACCGTTGGCCTCCAGCTCCTCTCTGGGGGAGTGCAGACCCGAGGTGGAGGTCACGACGCCCGTCTGGAAGACGCTGGTGACGGTCACCGCCTGCTCGAGCAGGCCGCCGCCGTTGAAGCGCAGGTCGAGGATGAACCACTGCGCCCCCTTGCCGGCCAGGTCCTCCACATCCTGGCGGACCTGGCGCCCGGCGAGACCCCCGAACTGGAAGAGCCGCACGTAACCGACCTTGATCCCTTTGCGGTCGATGAGGCGGCTGTCGGTCTCCGGGATCTCGATGGTCCGGCGCACGACCTTGATCTCGCGCGTCTCGTGCGGGGCCTCTTTGGGCCGCACCGTGAGCGTGACGCTCGTACCCTCGACGCCCTTGATGCGGGCGATGCTCGTCTCGATGGCCACCCCGTCCGTCGGCTTTCCGTCGACTTCCGCGATGACGTCACCGGGACTGAGGCCGGCGGCCTTGGCCGGCGATCCTTCGAACACCGCGGTGATGACGAGCCCTTCCTTGGTCTTCTGGAGGGAGGCGCCGATGCCCGAGTACGTGCCACGCTCCTTCTCCTCGAAGTCCCTCACCTCCCGCGGCGTGAGGTACACGGTATACGGGTCGTCCAGGGAGTCGAGCATCCCGTTGACGCTCGCGCGGGAGAGCTTGCCGGCGTCCACCGGCCTGTAGTAACGGCCCTGCAGTTCCTCGATGATCCTCTGCTGCAGCTTGCCGGCGTCGCGCGCCGAGGTCCGTTGGACGGGGCCGAGGCGTACCGTGTTCTCCCCGTGCATGAACCAGCCGGCGAGGTAGCCGCCGAGGAACCCGACCGAGACCAGGAGGAGGACGATGACGAGGCGGAGGACGCGCATCACGCGTAGATGGTAGTCGGTGCGGAAAGGGGCGGCAAACGACTCAGAGGTAGCCCATGGGGTCGACCGGATTGCCGTTGACGCGCACCTCGAAGTGCAGATGAGGCCCTGTGCTGAAACCGGTCGAACCCACGTAACCGATGGTCTGGCCGCGGGAGACACGCGCGCCGTTGCCCACGGCCAGGCTCGACTGGTGCGCATACAGGGTCGAAAGGCCGTCACCGTGATCGATGATGTTCACATTCCCGTAGCCGCCCATCCACGAGGAGTAGATCACGACGCCCGCGCCGGCGGCGTGGATGGGCGTACCGTACCCTGCGGCGATGTCGATGCCGGTGTGGAGCTTCCTGTAGCCGAGGATCGGGTGGATGCGCCAGCCGAACGGCGAGACCACGGTTCCGCTGACCGGCCAGCTCAGGGCGCCGGAGCCGGAGCCGGTGCTGCCGCTGCTGCCGACCACCCCGCTCAGCGCCCGGCTCTCGGCGAGGAGCTGGGCCTCCTGGCGCTCGAGCTCGGCGAGGTCCTTGTTCACGGCCTTGAGGACTCCGCGCTTCTCCTGTCGCAGCGCGAGCGCGGACGCCTGGTCCGCCGCCTGCGCGGCGCGCAGCGCCCCGAGCTCGTCGTTCTTCTCCTGCAGGACGCGGACGGCGTCCGCGACGCCCTTCTCGCGCCTCGCGATCGCGACCTTCTCGGCGTCGACCTTGTCGCGCACGGCCTCGAGGTCGCCGACCAGCTTGTCGTTGCCGCTCAGCAGGTTGCGGATCAGACCGGCGCGGCTGATCAGGTCCTCGAAGCTCGTTGCAGCCAGCAGGACGTCGAAGTAGCCGAGGTCGTCGCTCTTGTAGCTGAGCACGGCGCGCTTGGCCAGGTTCCTCTGCTCGAGCGCCAGCTCGTCCTGCGCCTCCTTCAGCTCGATCCGCTTGATGCGCAACTCCTCGCGGAGCACGGCGAGCTTCTCGCGCGTCACGGAGAGCTTCTCCTCGACGGCGGCGATCTGGTCGCCCAGGCCGTCGAGGCGCTTCTGGATGGTCGTCAGCCGTCCGTCGAGGTCGCCGATCTGCTCGCCCAGCGTCTTCTTCTTCTGCTCGGCGGCGTGGATCTTCTCGCGCGCCGCCTCGAGCTTGCGCTGGATCTCGGCCGCAGTGGCCGCGTGCACGGCGGCAGCGGTCGTGCCGGCGAGCGCGATGACGGCGGCAAGGATCGCCAGGGCGACGACGGGCGACCGGCGCGCCCTCGGCGCCTCCCTCGTCGGGCCGGCCACGGCGGCCGGTGTGCGCTGATGCGTCATGGCATTGAAGGTTGTTCGGCGGCCGGCGCCGACGTCCTGTGCCGGGCCTGGCCGCCGTTCAGGGGCGCGCCCCGGCGCGCCTCACGTCTTGAGATAGCGCCGCAGCGCCACCATGCTGCCCAGAGCGCCGAGCGCGGCGCCGAGGACGGCGAGCGTGGGCAGCAGTCCGGCGGGCCAGGAGCCGCTCTGCCACCACATGCTGAACACGCGGATCTGCAGGAAGTCGATGTCGCTGCTCTCGAGCCAGTTGGCCAGCGCCCAGTTGCACAGCCAGACGAAGCCCGCCGCGACGACCGCGCCGATGAGGCCGGTGATGAACCCCTCGAGCACGAACGGCCAGCGGATGAACCAGTTGGTGGCGCCCACGAGACGCATGATCTCGACCTCGCGCCGCCGCGCGAAGATGCTGAGCCGCACGGTGGTGCTGATGAGCAGCACGGCTGCCAGCGCGAAGACCCCGGTGGCGATCCACATGCCGATCCCGACGAGATTGATGGTGCCGAGCATCTTGCGCACCGTCTCGCGCGCGTACTTGACGCCGTTGTGCGTCCCCGGGTCGTTGTCCACCGCCGGGTCGTCGAAGAACTGGCGCGCCACCCCGTCGACCTGGTTGGCGTCCTTCACCTGGATCTCGTAGCTGGCGGGCAGGGGGTTGATGGGGAGGTTCTGGACGATGCGCTCACCGAAACGCTTGCGGAAGCGGCGCAGCGCCTCGTCCTTGCTGATGTACTGATAGCTCTTGATCTCGGGGATGGACTGGATGCGCTGTTCGAGCGTGGCCTTCTGCTCGTCGGTGGCTCCGTCCTTGATGAAGACCTCGATGAGGACGCGGTTCTTGAGGCTGGTGGCGCCCTGGTTCAGGTTGTCGCGCGTGACGAGCACGGCGCCGAGGATGGCCGTGCTGATGAACACGGTGATCACGGCGGCCATGGCCATGACCCAGTTGCGCCGCATGGAGCCGAACGCCTCCGAGAGGAAGAAGCCGAGCCTCATGTGAGCGCCTCCTGCTCTTCGACCTCCGTGACCTGGTCGTATCCCCCCCGACGTTCGTCACGCACCAGGCGTCCGTTGTCGAGTTGCAGCACGCGCCGGCGCATCCGGTTCACCATGTCGCGGTCGTGAGTGGCGACGACGACCGTGGTGCCGGTGCGGTTGATGCGCACCAGGAGCTGCATGATGCCGACCGCCGTCTCCGGGTCGATGTTGCCGGTCGGCTCGTCCGCCAGCAGCAGCGGCGGGTGGTTGACGAAGGCACGCGCCACGCTGACCCGCTGCTGCTCGCCGCCGCTGATCTCGTGCGGGTAGTTGGCGGTCTTGTCGCTCAGACCGACCAGACTGAGGATCTCCGGCACCTTGCGGCGGATGCTGCGCCGCGGCTCCCCGACGACCTCAAGGGCGTAGGCCACGTTGTCGTACACCGTCTTGTTGGGCAGCAGCTTGAAGTCCTGGAACACGCAGCCGATGTTGCGCCGCAGCAGCGGCACCTTGCGGTGACGCAGGGTGCCGAGGTTGCGGCCGGCCACGAGGATGCGCCCCGAGTCGGGCTGGAGCTCCTTGAGCACCAGCTTGATGAGTGTGGACTTGCCGGAACCCGAGGCGCCCACCAGGAAGACGAACTCGCCCTTGCCGATATGGCAGGTGAAATCCTGGAGGCCGACCACGTCCGGGTCGTAGATCTTGGTGACGTCTTCGAAGACGATCATGGGACGGACTCTCCCTTGTCAGCCGTCAGCGGCCAAGCCACGAGTATGAGGGTTGCCTCGGCACCCCTCAACCCGACTCCCGGGCCCGCATCCGCGAGGACGCGCATCCTCCCGCCTCCGGGCGGCGAACGGGGGCCGCCGTGAGCTGAGAAAGACCAGCGGAGCGAGCCAAAGAGCACTGGTGTGGCCGGCGACCCCGAAGCAGGGGTTCGCCGCCCGCGGCGGGGTTCCTTCCGCGCGACCCGGCGACGTCAGGCCGTGACGACCCGTCCGCGACGAACGCGGCCGCGGGTCACCAGCGCTCGCGACGCACGAGCTCCTCGAGCGGCCGGCGACTGGTGGCCGCCGGCCCGCGGCCGGGGTAGCCGAGCGGGGTGAGCGCCACCAGTTCCGCCTCTTCCGGAAGGCCGAACACCTCTCGAGCAGCGGCGGGGTCGAAGGCGGCGATCCAGCAGGTGCCGAGACCGAGGGCGGTCGCCGCCAGCACGAGGTGGTCCATGGCGATCGCCGCATCGACCTCACCGTACGGCTTGCCGTCCATGCGACGCCAGGCCTCGCCGGGCAGAGCCACGAAGCCGATCAGCAGTGGCGCCTGCGTCAGCCAACGACGTCCGTACACGCGCTGCAACTCCTCCTCGCGGCCGCGCGTGTGCACGACGAGGATGCGGAACGGTTGCTGGTTGTTGGCCGTCGGGGCCTGCCGGGCCGCCTCGAGCACCCGGGAGAGCTTCTCGTCCTCCACCGGGTCAGGCTTATAACTGCGCACGCTGTAGCGCCGCTCAATCGCTTCGAACACGTCCATGCCGACCTCCTCCTTCGCCGCCGCCACACGAGCCTACCACGGGCGCCGCGCCCGGACCGTGGTCGTCGTGGAGGACGACGGCTCCGACCGGGGACGACTGTGTGACGGGACGGTCCCGGGAGTCCGCCGCACGCGCGGGATAAGACGACGGGGACCCGCCGACGGAAGGGACCGCGTGTCGCGCAAGGGCTGGCTGCTGTTCATCTCCCTGTGCGTGATCTGGGGCATCCCCTACCTCCTGATCCGCATCGCGGTGCGCGAGCTGTCTCCCCCGGCCCTGGTGTTGCTGCGCACGATGCCGGCGGCGCTCCTGCTCCTCCCGCTCGCGCTGCGTCGCGGCGCCTGGCGCGGCTTGGTGCACAGCTGGCCCTGGGTCGTGCTCTACACGCTCGTGGAGCTCAGCATCCCGTGGTTCCTCGTGTCGCATGTGGAGCAGCGCATGTCGAGCTCGCTGGCCGGCCTGCTCATCGCGATGAGCCCGCTGATCGGCGCACTGCTCTGCCGGGTGACCGGTGTCGCCGACCCGTTCGACACACGACGCCTCACTGGTCTCCTGATCGGCTTCGCCGGCGTGGCCGCCCTGGTCGGGCTGGACGTCGCCGGGAGCGGGCTGCTCGGCATCGTGGAGACCGTCGCGGTGGCGTTCTGCTGGGCGACCGGGCCCATCGTCGTCAGTCGCCGACTCAGCCACCTCCCGGCGCTCGGCGTCATCACGGCGTCGCTGTTCATCACGGCGGCGCTTTACGCGCCGGCGGGGATCGCGACCCTCCCGTCCTCGGTCTCCGTGGAGACCGTCTTGTCGGTGGCGACGCTCGCCGTGGTGTGCGCGGTGGCCGGCTCCCTGATCTTCTTCGCGCTGATCCGGGAGGCCGGTCCGGTCCGCACCATGGTCGTCACCTACGTGAACCCTCTGGTCGCGGTCCTGCTCGGAGTGGCCCTGCTCGATGAGCCGTTCACTCTCGGCATCGCCCTCGGCACGCCGCTGATCGTCGCGGGGTCGGTCCTCGCGACGCTGCCCTCGCCGCGACGTCCGCTGCCGCGCTGCGGGACCGCGGACACGCCGATCACCGGGGCGGGCCGGCCGCGGGCGTGACGTCCCGCCGTCCGCGCCGCCGGCACCGCCGCTCCACCCGACGCGGGCGGTCTCCGGCGAGAGACCGCCGAGGCCGGCCCGTCAGGACGAGCGCTGCACCCAGTCCAGCGTCGGCTCCACCTGGTTGAACGTGAAGAGATGGACGCCGCGGATGTCGAGTGAGCCCTCCGCGGCGTACTCCGCCACCTCCCGGGCAAGGCCGGTGGGGTCGTATCTGCGGGAGCGCGCCAGCGTCACCAGTTGACGGCCGTGCTTGCGCAGGTAGCTGAGCGACGCACCCACGCCCGCCTTGAGCGAGATCTCGGCCAGCTTGCGTCGTTCGACGACCCCGGGCAGGCCGACGACGACGGGCAACTCGATGCCCTCGTCCCGGATCGCGCCCACCCAGCGGGCGAGGGCGCCCGCGTCGAAACAGAGCTGTGTGACCAGGTGCGTCGCGTACGGCTGCTTGCGCTTCAGAGCCGCGAGCAGCTTGTCGTCGGGGATCAGCGGGTGGCCCTCCGGATAGCCGCCGATGCCGATCCGGGTGAAGGGATGCGTCATTGCGGCGAGCTCCTCCAGCAGGTCGCCGGCGTCGACGAAGTCGCCCGCCGGCGGGTCGGCGTCGCCACCCACGACGAAGACCTCCCGGATGTCCGTACCCTCGAGGCGGTCCACCAGTCGCCGGAGATGGTCACGTCCGGCGACCATGCGCGCCGAGAAGTGCGGCACCACCCGAAGACCCCTCGCCGCCAAGGCGACACTCGCCTCGAGCGTGCGGTCAAGACCGAGCGAGGGGGAGGCGGTGACCGTGACCGTGGTCCCGGCAGGCAGCACGGCCGTCTTCTGTTCGATCCCCCGCGCAGGGATCACCTCATAACGCGGCTCCTGGAGCAGAAGCGACAGGGCGGCCGGTGCGACGACAGTGGGCACTCCTCCAGCGCTCATGGGTCACCTCGCAGCATAAAGTGGACTGATACGGTCTTGTATATACCCACTCATGCACGACTGTGGACGGGCGGAACCGAACCGTGTGGCCCGCGGAGGCGCTCGCGCGGACCCCCGACGCCGTGGGCCGAGGGGTCGGGTAGCATGTCGGGCACACACCCCGGCCACACATGGATCGAAGGGAGCGGCATGGAGCACAGCCGCCGCATACTGCCCGGGATCACCGTCTCCAGCGGACGTCGTGCCGTACGGGTCAGCAGCGAGCGTCCGTTGACGACCCTGAGCTCGGCGGTGGTGGGCGGCGGATGGGCCAGCGTCCGCGAGATCGTGAACGTGCACGTCGACGACGGGTACGACGGCGAGCGGCCCGAGGAAGACCTGGTCGCAGTCGCCGCGGGACTCGGCGTCAGAGGACCGTTCGTGGGCCTCATGACGGCGGCGTACACGGAGTCTGCCCGCTGTGACGTGCGGTCGCGGGGCGACCTCGCGGTCGCGGCCGTGGTCTCGATCGGCCTCAGCAACACGTCGTCGGCAGGCCTGACTCCACCCGTGGACGCGCCGACCCCGGCGCCGGGCACCATCAACATCGTCCTGGTGGTCGACGGCGCCCTCACGCGGGCGGCGATGGTCAACGCGGTCATCACGGTGACCGAGGCGAAGACGGCGACGCTCGCTGAGTGGGACGTCCGCACGGCCGACGGGGCACCCGCGAGCGGCACCTCCACCGACGCCGTCGTGGTCGCCTGCACGGGTCGCGGCCGACCGCTCGCGTACGCCGGCCCGGCCACTCCGGTCGGGTGGCTCGCGGCCGGCGCGGTCCGCGGCGCCATGACCCGGGTCCGCGCGGCCGGTCCCCGGGACGACGGACCCCGGCGCAGCGGATGAGCGGCCGGCGCGGCCGCCCCTGTACGCCGCGCTCAGCCGGCCTCGAGCACCTCGTCGATCCAGCCGAGGCCGGCGATGGCGGCGGGGAACCCGCAGGTCGTGATGGCGAGGATGCCGACCTGCCGGATCTCCTCCGGCCTGGCGCCGGCCGCCAGCGCCTTGCGGGCGTTCGACTTCACGGCGCCCTCGGCCGATGCGCCCACGGCGAGGCCGAGCTTGACGAGACGCGCCACGCGCTCGTCGAGCGGTCCGGCTCCGTCGACCGTGGCGCCCAGTGCGTCCAGCGCGCTCGCCACCTCCGGATACTGGTCCCGAAAGCCCAGGTACACGTCGGGCAGATGTCCGTCGGTCATGTCGACCTCCCTCGTCGGCTCGCGGCGCAGCGGAAGCCGCGTCGTCCATGTCCCGTAGTACTCGGAACGGGCCTGAGCCAAACCGGTCCGGCTGTCCCGACCCCGGTCAGGGCGCTCAGGAGGATGACCGCGGTGCGCCGGCGGCCACGCGCCTGGCCCGCGGTGGCGCCGCCGCACTCTGTTTGAGCAGTCGCTCGCACTCGTCGGCGGACAGGGGCGAGGCGAGCAGGAACCCCTGCGCCTCCGGGCAGCGGTGACGGCGCAGGAACTCGAACTGGCCCGGGGTCTCCACTCCTTCGGCCACGACCCCGAGCTGCAGGGCGCGACCGAGATCGATCACGGCGCGCACCACCGCCGCGCTCCGTTCGCTGCTCTCGACCTCCGAGATGAACGACCGGTCGATCTTGAGGCGGTCGATCGGCAGCGCCAGCACCTGCCCGAGCGACGAGTACCCGGTGCCGAAGTCGTCCAGCGCGACGCAGACGCCCATGCTCTCGAGGCGCGCCAGGACGGCCTCGGCCTCACGCGCGTGCTTCAGCGTCGCGGTCTCGGTCACCTCGATCTCGAGCTGGGCGGGGTCCAGCCCGCTCGCTTCCAGCGCCATCTCGACGTCCGTGGTCAACGAAGGATCGAGGAACTGACGTGCCGAGACGTTCACCGCCACCCTGAGGCCACGGGAACCGGACCTGTGCCACTCGGCGGCCTGCGCCGTCGCGGCCGTCAGCACCTGGCGGCCGAGCGGCACGATGAGTCCGGTCTCTTCTGCGAGAGGGATGAACTCACCCGGCAGCACGAGCCCGAGACGCGGGTGCCGCCACCGCACGAGAGCCTCGAACCCGACGATCACGCGCCTGCGGACGTCGAACTGGGGCTGGTAGTACACGCACAACTGCCCTTCCTCGATGGCCGTGTGCAACTCGGCCTCCAGCCGCATGCGCTCCTGCGCCATGCTGCCGAGCGCAGCGTCGTAGAAGGAGAAGCCGCCCCCTCCCCGCTCCTTGGATCGCCGCATGGCGGTGTGCGCGTTCTCCAGCAGGGTGGACGGATCCGTCCCGTCGTCCGGATAGAGCGCCATGCCGATGCTGGCGGAGGCGAAGACGCGATCATCCCCCAAACGCCATGGCTGGCGGATCGCCGTGAGGATGCGGCTCGCCATGGCGGCGGCGGCGCGGGGCTCGACGTCCGGGAACAGGAGCAGGAACTCGTCCGCCGCCGAGCGGGCCACCGAATCGCTGTCACGCATGAGCCCGCTGAGGCACTCACCGACCGCGATGAGGAGTTCGTCGCCGCTCTCGTGCCCGAGCGTGTCGTTCACTGCCTTGAACCGGTCGAGGTCCAGCACGCCCACGATGAGGCCGCGGTCGCGACGCTGCGCGGCCGCGATCGCCTGGCCGAGACGGTCGTTGAAAAGGCTCCGGTTGGGCAGGTCGGTGAGTCCGTCCCGGTACGCGAGCCTGTCGACGAGCAGCTCGGCCTGCTTGCGGTCGGTGAGGTCCGTCATCACCCCGATCCCACCCACGACGACGCCGTCGGGGCCGCGCAGGGGCGAGGCGGTCAGGCTGACCCACAACTCGTCCCCGCCAGACGTGCTCCAGGGACCCTCGAAAGACCCGACGGCTCCGTCCAGGGCGCGCTGCATGGTCGATCTCCAGTCGCCCTCGCCCTGCGCCGCCAGATCGGTACCGACGAGCTCCTCGACCGATGCCTGGAGCTGCCGGGCGAGGCGGCCGTTGCACTCCGTGAGACGGAACTCGCGGTCGAAGAGGAACACGCCTAGAGGCGACTTCTCGAACAGCGTCTCGCTCCGCTGGCGCGTCAACTCCAACGCGGCCTCCACCTGCCGACGCGCCTCCTCGGCCTCGCGGCGTTTGGCGATGTCCTCCTGCAGCGCGAGCGTGGTGCGGTGCAGAGCGCGCATGGCCCAGTCGAGCACGGTGGCGACCAGTGCCGCGATGATCGCGAGCCCGAACAGCGACAGACCCACCTGCAGGCTCAGCCTCGGCTCCTCGCCGTGGATGGCGACGAGCGTGGCGAACGACAGGCTCGAGACGCCGGCGAACGCGAAGGCCGTCCAGGCGGGCAGCACGAACGCCGAGACGAGCACCGGCGCCACGAAGATGATCGCGATGCGGTGCGGCGCGGTGAAGAAGAAGAACAGGATCAGGCCGAGCGACGTGGCCGCGAGCATCAGCACGGCCGCGGTGTACACCCGGCCGCGCCGGTTGAGGAACCACGCGAGCCCCATGCAGACCGCGAACAGAAGGTCGGTGGTCATGTGGTAAAGCGGATGCTCTGAAGGCGGGATGAGCCAACCGATCAGGTCGACGACGAAGAAGCCGACACCGATGAGCGCCAGCGGCAGACACAGGAAGGCGACGATCTGCCCCTGGCGGCGGCGCCCCGGATCGTCGTGGTCGACGCGCAGCAGCCGTGCGGACCAGACTGAGAAGATGCCGCGGAAGCGCAGCGCGAGCGCCCAGGTGGAGTCGCCCGCGAAACCCTCCGCGTACTCGTTGTCGGTCGTCAGTTCGCCCACGTCGCCGTTGTCGCCCGCCCTTCCCGTCTACGAGGAGGGACTCTCTCTCGACGGCTCTATCGGCAGAACGGCCCTCATCCTGAACAACGCGTGCGTGTGAAGGCCCATGTCGTGGAGGCCGACGGACGCGGCGTCCTCAGGCGATCGCGCCCGCACGCCGGCCGGCTGCGGCGAAGCCCTCGAGCAGACGGTCGAGGTGACTGCGTTCGTGCGCCGCCGTCAGAGTGATCCGGATACGCGACTCGCCCCTCGCGACCGCCGGCCAGCGCACACAGGGCGCGAGGAGCCCGCGGGCCAGCAGGTCGTCCGCCATCTGCCCCGCCCGCCGATCGTCGCCGATCACCACGGGGACGATCGGCGTGCCGTCCCCGATGACTTCGAACCCCAGCCCGCGCAACTCGTGCGCCACGTAGTCGCGGTTGCGCAGCACGCGCACGCGCCGCTGCGGCTCGCGCTCGGCGATCTCCATCGCCTTCAGGGCGCCGGCGGCGACGCAGGCGGGCACGGCGCCCGAGAACATGTACGAGCGGGCGGCGACGCGCAGGTAGTCGGCGGTCGCGCCGTCCGTGGCGACGAAACCCCCGATCGCGCCGTACGACTTGGAGTAGGTCCCCATCTGGAGGATGTCCGGCGCGGGATCGACGCCGAAATGCTCCAGTGTCCCCCGGCCATTCCGGCCGAGGACGCCGCTGCCGTGGGCGTCGTCGAGCAGCAACTGCGCGCCGTAGGCGCGTGACAGCGCGACGATCTCCGGAACCGGCGCGATGTCGCCGTCCATGCTGAACACCGCGTCGGTGACCACGAGCAGTCTCTTGCCGCGGTGTGCCGCGAGCTTCTCCTCGAGGCTGCGCATGTCGCAGTGCCGGTACGTCGCATGCCGGCCACGCGCGGCGTCCCGGCCCTCGATGATGCTGGCATGGTTGAGCTCGTCGCTCACGACGACCATCTCGGGGACGGCCGCCCCGAGCGCGAAGCCGGTCATGCGGGCGAAGAACGGCAGGTAGGCGAGACCCGTGATCGCCCCGGTGTTGGCCATGAACCCCGTCGGGAACGAGGTCGCCGCCTCGGTCCCTTTGAGTCGCGCCGTCGCGGCCTCGAGGGCGAGATGCACGTCGGTCGTCCCGGAGATCAGCCGGGAGCCGTTGGCTCCCAGTCCGTACTTCTCCACCGCGTCGACGACGGCCCGCTTCACCTCGGGGTGCGTGGCGAGACCGAGGTAGTTGCTGGAGCAGAAGACGAGGACCTCCCGTCCGTCGATCTGCACGACGGGGTCGGCCGTGGCGCTCGACATGGCCTGGGTCGGGGGCATCGCTCCCGCCTCCTCCACCAACTGCATGAACTCGCTCACGGCCTGCATGTCCGTTCCCCTCCAGATCTCTGTCCTGATGCACGCTGCCAGATGGACCCTCGCCCTTCACGGCCGGTCGGTCCGACGCCCGGGGGAGGTCCGGGCTCAAGCCGTGACGACGACCGCCCGATGTACTCCCTGACCGCGGAGGGCCCCATGCCCTTTTCGACACCGGACGACGAAAGGCCTACCCATGTGCGACGGACACGGACGATCAGGCGGCCGGCAGCGACGCCCGGAACGGTGTCCCGTGTGCTCATCCTGCCTGATGGAGCCCGCCCACTGGGTCCAGGTGGAGGCCGACCGCTGGCAGCTGGAGCTGCAGTGCCCGGAGTGCGGGGCGGAGCAGGAGATGACCCTGGACGCCGAGTCCGTGCACGCGTACAACGTGCTTCTCTACGAGGCGGCCGACGCCATGCAGGGGGCGGCCGGCCGGCTACTCGAGGAGTGGACGTCGGACCTCACCGCCGGCGACCGGCGATTCGTCGAGGCCCTGCGCCACGGCCACATCCTGCCGATCGACTTCTGACGATCAGTCCTTGAGGTGGCGGTCGAACCACTCGACCACGAGCTCGAAACGCTGGACGCGGTGGACCGGGCTGCCGGAGCGCGTGAGCTCGTGCGACTCGCCCGGGAAGCGCACGAGCTCCACCGGTCGTCGCAGGAGGCGCAACGTCACGAAGAGGTGCTCGGCCTGCTCGACGGGGCAGCGCAGGTCGTCCTCCGAGTGCAGGATCAGCAGCGGCGTACGGATGTCGGCCGCGTACGTGGACGGGGACATGCGCAGGTACAGGTCGACGTCCTCGTACAGGAACCTGTCGGTGTAGCCCTTGAAATCCCAGCCGAAGTCACTGGAGCCCCACTGCGAATCGAAGTTGTTGACGGCGCGCTCGGACACGGCGGCCTTGAAGCGGTCCGTGCGGCCGACGATCCACGAGGTGAGAAAGCCTCCATAAGAGCCGCCGATCACGCCGAGCCGGTCCGGGTCCACGAAGTCGAACCGGCGGACCGCCTCGTCCACCACGGCCATGCAGTCCTCGTAGTCGACGGAGCCCCATCCGTCATTCTGCTCGCCGGTCCCGCGGATGGCCCGGGCCCACGCCTCGCTGCGGCCCGATGAGCCCCGAGGATTGCTGAAGACGACGGCATAACCGGCGCCGCAGAAGACCTGGAACTCGTCGAAGAAGCCGACGTCGTACTGGCTGTACGGCCCTCCGTGGATGTTCAGCAGGGTGGGGCATCGCCGGCCCTGTTCGAAGCCGGCAGGACGCATGATCCAGGCGTCGACCTCGCTTCCGTCCGCCGAGACGGCCGTGAAGCGCTCGGGCGTGACGAGCTCGCGGACCGCGGCGAAGTCCTCGCCCACGGAGGAGAGGCGGCGGCCGACCGTGGTCGGATCAGGGGATCCGGCCGCCGGGCCGCCGTCGTAGACCTCCGGCAGGCGCGCCGGCTCGCCGGCGGCGAACACGAGCCGTCCGGCGGCGACGTCGAGGCCGGTCACCACGCGCTCGCCGCCGACGACCACGCGAGGCACGTCCGAGCCGTCGGCCGCGACCCGGTAGACGTGCACCCTCCCGCGGTCCTCGGCCACGAAGACCAGACCGTCGCCGTCCCACAGCGGCTCACGCATGCCCGGGTACGTGGTGCAGTTCAGGTCGAGGGCGCCGGTGAGCGCCGTGATGTCCCCCGTCTCCGGATCGACCAGAGCGATCGTGGTGTGCCGCGGGTCGTCGAAGACGCCCTCGTAGCGTTCCACGGCCAGCCGCGAGCCGTCCGGCGCCCATGAGACGCTGCCGATCGTGCCGCCGCCGCCGGTGAGACGCCGCGGTTCTCCCCCGGCAGCGTCGACCAGGTACACGTCGTCCACCATCGCCAGGTCCCAATCCTCATGACGGGCGGAGATGAAGGCGATGGTCCTGCCGTCGGGCGACCAGGAGGGGGCGCGGTCCTCGTAGTCTCCATCGGTCAGCTGCACCGGTGCGGCCGACCCGTCGGCCGGCACCACGAAGAGATGCCGTCGCCGGTCGACCGTCCATCCCACACTGTCGAGCTTGTACTGCAGGCGCGTGATGCGGCGCGGACGGCGTCTCCCGGTGTCATCCTCGTCATAGGCGGCGTCGCGCACACGGGAGACGAAGGCGATGCGGGTGCCGTCGGGCGACCAGACCGCCTGCGTCACGTCCTCCTTGAGGCTCGTCAGCTTGCGTGGCTCGCCCCCCGCCGCCGGCATGACGTACAGCTGCGACTGCTTGCCGGCGCGGTCGGAGACGAACGCGAGCTGTGAGCCGTCGGGCGACCAGCGCGGATCGGCGTCGTTCTTCTCGCCGGCCGTGAAGCGGCGCGGCGGCTCCGCTCCGTCCACCGCCGCCAGCCACACCGCCGACCGGTACGCGTTCGTCTCCCCGTCGACGGAGCCCACCACGAACGCCACCGTGGACCCGTCAGGCGAGAGCCGCGGATCCGCCGCCGCGGTCAGGGCGAACACATCCCGTGGGACCATCCCCGCCATACGGCCTCCTTCTCCTCAGCCGCCGCGGCCTCAGCCCAGATCGCGGCGGAAGTCCCATTCGGGCGCGATGACCTGCGTGCCCTCGGTCTCCTCGATCTCCCGTCGCCAGGCGACCCGTTCGCCGACCGTCGCCCGCAAACGCCAGCGGACGCTCTTGCCCGCCTTCTCGACGGACCCGCGGATCGCCGAAAGCCGGGCGTGCACCCTGTCCCGCTGCGCCTGTGTGAGTCCGTAATCGTCGACCATGCCGAGCACGACGTCGAGGTTCGTCATGATGTCGTGATACAGGCCCCAGTCGCGGGCGCAGACCTGGGCGATGTAACGCAGGTCGAGCGACGTGTCGTCGTCCGCGCCGCGCAGCGGCACGTCCTTGACGAGCGCGATGACGTCGTGCACGTCCTTCTGGTTGATCTTGCCGATCTGCATCTTGGCGATGAACGCGTCGGCTGGAGAGATGGCGTAGTCGTCGATGTCGAGACGGTCGCCCACATCGAGGTCGTGGTCCATGCGCATCACGTCGAGGAAGATGTCGATATGGTCCACCAGCGGCGGCTCGTAGGTCTGCTCGGCTCCCCGCCCGTGCGCACCCGCCCTCATGACCTCCAGCGCCTCGTTCTTGATGTACTGGAGCTGGCCGGCGCCGGTGGACTGCGCGACGTAGCGGTTCTCCGTGTAACCGAGAGACTCGAAGACGCGGTGGATCTCCTTCTTCTGCTCGGAGTGCCCCAGGAAGTCGATGTCCGAGTACTCGCGGTCCATGAAGTCCAGGTCGGTGCAGTAGCGGCGCACGGCGAGCCCCCCGGTGAGACGCAGCTGCGCGCCGCCGTCCCGCGCCACGTCGACGATGCGCATGGCCTCGGCCATGAGCCGGTCCGCGCGCCGCAGAGGCTTCTGCGCCTGCCGCGCCCCGGACTTGAGCAGCGCGCTCTTGCCGCCGCCGGGCACGCTGCGCAGATCCTCGAGCGGGTGCATCACGGCGTCGAGCACGTGGCTGGCGAGGAAGACGCGCGGCTGCCGCTGTTCGGCCCACTCGGCGAGCAGGCCCTGCGCCTGGAGATGGCGCACGGCGCTGCGCGCCGCGGGCTGGGCCACGTCGAGGATGCGCTGCGCCTCCGGCACCGTCATCACGGGCGTGCGGAACAGCTCGTCCGCCAGCCGGAGAGCGCTGCCTTTGACCTTGTCCCGGTCCCGTTCGTAGTGACGGACGAGGGCGCGCGCCTGGCGGACCGCACGCCGCGCCGTCTCGTGGACGCCCACGGCGAAGAAGGTGAGCCACGGCGTCCACTCCCCACGGGTGCGCACCCGCTGCAGAAGTGCGTAGTACTCGTCGCGATGCCCCTCGAGGAACGCGGAGAGGTAGAGAAGCGGGCGCGTGAGGCGCTTGCGCTCGATGAGGAACAGCGTGATGAGCAGCCGCCCCAGCCGGCCGTTGCCGCCGACGAACGGGTGGATGCTCTCGAACTGCGCGTGCAGCATGGCGCACTGGACGAGATCGGGCAGCTTGCCGCGCTCCTGCATGAAACGCTCGAACGCGGCCAGCGCCTCCGGCAGTTCCTCGACAGGGGGCGGCACGTAGATGGCCGTCGCCTGCGTGCCGCCCGGCGGGCCGAGCCAGTTCTGCGAGGTGCGGAACTCGCCCGGCGTGCGGGCGCCGGTGACCTCGTCGCGAAGGAGCTGTTCGTGCAGCATCTTGATGAACTCGAGCGAGAGCGGCTCCTGACGCAGCTGCTCCACGCCGAAGCGCAGGGTCTGGACGCAGGCACGCACCTCACGCAGATGGTCGCGAGGGACGGTGGAACGCGCAGCGCCGACCTGGTCGAGGTACAGGTCCGAGAGACTGACGTCGGCCCCCTCGATGCGGGAGGAGCAGAGCGCCTCCTGGCGCTTGAACGACGCATCGAGAAGATGAGGTGCGGGCAGCCCGGCGCCGACGCCGGAGAGCTCGCCGAGCGCGGCGTCGGCGCGTGACAACGCCAGCACGAGATCCTTCGTGTACGCGATCCGTGGAGGGAGCGGCGCCGGCACGAAGGCCGCGTACCCCTCCGGTGAAGTCACGATCCTGCCGGCCTTCTCGGCGTGGAACTCAGTGGGGTCCATGACGCCTGTCTCGCTTCGTTGCTGAGGTAGCTGCGCATACCGGGGTGGTCGCGCGTTCGACCTCGTAAGCATACCGCACCTGCGTCATGACACGACGCAGGCCGGTCGTCCGGAGCGACGCCGCGATCCGCGACTGGACGGCGGGAGCCGCCGTCCTGCCCCTCTCGCCCTCGCCGGCCCGGGCGTGGATTCACCGTCAACCTGAGCGTCAGGGTCGCCCGGCGGACCCGGCCTCTCGCGATCAGCCCGTCCAGTCGCTCTTGAAGCCCGCCACGTAGGCCTTGAACACCGCCCGGTGCCGTTCACGCAACACGTCGCGCTCAGGCCCCTCGTACATCCTGTCGTACTCCGCCATGCCGTGCGCCAGCGCCCAGCCCGCGTGCAGGACGGCGAAGATGTCGTCCTTGTCGCGCAGATTGAGCGCGCCGGTCTCACGCGCTGCCTCACCCAGGCGGAACATGCGGCCGACGATCTCGGCCGGCAGCGCCGCCGCGCGGAACTCGGTGGCGATGCTCGACGCCGTAGTCAGCAGCAGCGCGCGCGTGCCGGGACGTTCACACGCGTAGTCCAGGTACGCGAGACAGATCTCCACGATCTGTTCCTCGAGCGGAAGGTCGGCGGGCACGCGCTGCAGGTATTCGCCCAGCCGCTCCAGGTCACGCGCCGCAAGCCGGCTCACGATCTCCCGCTTGCCGGCGAAGTAGCGGTACAGGGACGCGGCGCTCGCGAAGCCCGCCCGCACCGCGAGCTCGTTCAGGTTCAGCTCGTCGACGCCCCGCTCCGTGACCAGTTCCGCCGCCGCATCGAGGATCTCGTCCCTGGTACGGGCGCGCAGCGCGGCGCGGCGGCCGCCCGGAACGTCGGCGCCCCGGGACCCGCCCGAGGAGCACTCCCGGTTCCCACTCATATCCCGCCGCCGAGCTCGAATCCGGGCGTCGGCAGAACCGATGGAGGGCCAGGGGGCCGGACCGGCCCGGCGCCGGCCGGGGTCACGGCCGCCGGCGCCTTGCCCTCGATCTCGATGCGCGGCAGCCACTCCAGCCGGCGCGGCAGCCACCAGTACCTGTCGCCGATCAACGCGATCATCGCCGGTGCCACGACCACCCGCACCACGAACGCGTCCAGCAGCACGGCGATCGCGAGGCCGAACCCGAGTTCCTGCAGCACCACCATCTGTCCGCTCCCCATGCCGATGAAGACGGCGATCATGATCAGCGCCGCGCCGGTGATGATGCCGGCCGTGGACTGTACGCCGAACACCACCGACTCCATGCTCTCCCCGGTCTCGTACCAGCGCTCGCGGATGCGGCTGAGCAGGAAGACCTGGTAGTCCATGCTCAGCCCGAAGAGCACGCAGAACATGAGCAACGGCACCCAGCTCTCGATCGACTCGACGGTGATCAGCCCGGGTATCACGTCGCCCCAGCCGTGCTGGAACACCAGCGTCAGGGCGCCGTAGGCGGCCCCGACGGAGAGCAGGTTCATCACGATCGCGGTGACGGCCACGAGCAGTGAGCGGAAGGCGAGCAACAACAGGACGAAGCTCAGCGAGAGGACGACGCCGATGACGATGGGCATGTATCCGTCGGTCATGTCCGTCGAGTCCATCTGCGCGGCGGTGTCGCCGCCCACGTACACGGCCGCCCCCGTACCGTCGAAAGAGGCCGGGACCAGCGTCTCGCGCAGGTCGCGGATGGCCGCCCTGGCCTCCTCGGACTGCGCGTCGGTGTCCAGGACCATCTGCAGCACGGCCAGCGATCCGTCCGCATCCATGGAGAGGCCGGTCACCGTGAACCGGCCGTCGTCCTCGAGCCGGTCGACGAAGCCCTCCAGGGCACGCCGCACCCCGGCGTCGGCGACGTCTCCGTCGACGACCACCAGCGTGGGCTCGCTCATGCCGGCCGCGAAGTCACGTTTGAGCATGTCGAGCCCCCGCTTCGACATGTACGTCGTCGGGAACGTGTCGGCGCTGAAACCGCCGGTCCGCATGGTGAGCAGCGGCGCCGCGAGCGCCAGGAGGAGAAGCACCCCGAGGGTCAGGCTGACGACCGGACGGCGCATCACGCGCCGGGCCGTCCTGCCCCACCACCCATGCTCGCCGCGGGTGCGTCCGGAGCGGTCCAGCCACGGCACCTTGAGCGCATCGATCCTGTCGCCGAGCAACGCCAGGAAGGCCGGCAGCAGCGTGAGCGCCGCCGCCACCGCCGTGAAGACGGCGCTCATCGCCCCGATCCCCAGGCTGACGAAGATCGACAACGGCACGATGAGCATGCCGACCAGCGCCAGCACCACGGTCATCCCGCTGAAGAACACGGCGTTGGACGCGGTCGCCGACGCCGCTGCGATCGCCGCCGTCTTGTCGAGGCCGCCCCGACGCTCCTCCCGGTAACGCGAGACGATGAACAGCGAGTAGTCGATGCCGACCGCGAGCCCGACCGCGGTGAGGACGTTGAGCGCGAACACGGAGAGCTCGAAGACCTGCCCGATCAGCACGGTGATCGCCAGGGCGACGACGATGGAGAAGATGCTGAGCACGAGCGGCAGCCCGGCGGCGACCAGGGCGCCGAACACCAACACGAGGATGACCAGTGCGACGGGGACCCCGATCATCTCGCCGCGGAGCAGGTCCCTGCGGGCGAGGTTCTGGGCGTCGAGGGACGCCGTCGCGGCGCCGGTGAGGGCCACCTCGAACTGCGGCGAGACGCCGGCCTCCTCGACAATCGCGTACACGCCGTCCACATGGTTCATCGACTCGTCGATCCCGGTGCTCAGTTCGACCTTGAGCAGGGTGGTGTGGCGGTCGTCCGACGTGAGGCCGTCGCGGACCTTGGCCGGGATCCCCTGGTCGTACCGGCTGAGCACGCCGACGACGTCCGTCGCGGGAAGCCCGGCGAGCCGGTCGCGCAGACGCAGTACTTCGGCCTTGAACGCCGCGTCGTCTACCGTCAGCGTCGGGCTGTGGACCACCACGATCTCGTTGTCGTGATTGCTGAGCGTGCCGACCGGCTTGAGGGCCTTCTCGAGCTCGGCGGCGCCGCTCGAGGCATCGGCGAGCCCCTCGCTCAGCCTGGACACGCCGGCGCTGAGACGCCTGGACCCACCGGCCACCCGGCCGGCGCCGGCGGCCGCGCCGCTCACACCGGAGGCGACCCTGCTCGACCCCGCGGCCAGCCGCTGCTGCCCTGCGGAGAGCCGGCGCGACCCCGCCGCAGCGGAGCCGGCTCCGCGCGCGAGCGCCTGCCCCCCCGAGGCCAATGCACCCATGCTCTGATCGAGTCGCGCCGCGCCGGCGGCGCTGCGGGCGAGTCCGGCGCTGAGCCCTCCCGCGCCGGCGGACAGACGCGCCGCGCCGGCGGCGAGCGCGTCGGCGCCGGCGGCCACGGAGGAGACGCCGCCGCTCGCCGACTGCAGGCCGGCTGCCAGCCCGGTCGTGCCCGCCGACAGCTGACCGGACAGGCCGATGATCTGCTGGAACACCGGGTCCTGGGCGGCCTCAGGATGCGTCTGGACGTATGCGGCGACGACCTGCTCGAGCGTGGACGCACCTCCGGCGATCTGCTCGGCGGACGCGGCCGCCTTGTCGACGCCCTGGGCGGCGCTCCGCGCGCCGGCGGCCAGGTCCTTGGCGCCTCCGGCCAGCCTCCCGGCGCCGGAGGCAACTTCGGAGCCGCCGGCGGACAACCGCGCCAGTCCGCCGCTGAGACTCCCCGTCGCACCGCCGACCTGCCGCAGCCCCGAGCTCAGACCGTCCGCGCCCCGGGCGACGCCACTGAGGCCGCGGCTCAGCTGAGCGGCGCCGGCGCCGACAGAGCGCGTCCCTCGGCTGAGCTCCCCGGCCCCCGACGCGAGCTTGCGCAGACCGCCCTGCAGCTCCTCCGCGCCGGACGACAGCTTCTTCGAACCCTTGGCCAGCCTCCGGGCGCCGGAGCCGGCGCCGTCGAGGCCGTCGACCAGGTCGCGCACAGCCGACCCCGCCTGGGCCACCAGGCTGCCACCGCCGCCGCCGCGCTGCTGGATCAGGTCCGCGGCCTTCTTGGAGTCCGGATCGTTGAGGAACCGGACCGACGAGGTGAACACGTCGCCCATGGTCAGGTACACGGCCCCGCACACCGCCAGGGCGACCAGCCAGACGCCGATGGTCCACCAGGGATGTCGCGCGCAGACGAGGGCGAGCCGCTGCGTGAAGCCGGCCCGGCGTGGCTCGCCGTTCATACCCTGGCCGCCGGAGCCGGCGGCGTGATGCGAAGCGCTTTCGTGATTGCGAACATGGTTTGCAGTATGCCACAACCCGCGCGCCCCGCAACCTTGCCGCCGAGCCGGCAAGTCAGGGGACGGCACCGGACTCGACGGGTCGGGCAGACGCACTGGGGCGGCGAGTCGCTCTGCATGCGCTCGCCGCCCCAGGCAGTCCTTCGTCACCCGGTCGTCCGGGCGTTACCCTCTCAGCCTCCGTAGCCTCCCTTGCCGACGCGCATCACCCAGAACCGGGTGAGCAGGAAGTAGGCCACCATGGAGACCACCATCGAGGCCATCGTCGCCGACGTGTAGGGGAACGGAGCCGAGTACCAGAGCGTGATCGGGTTCATCAGCGCGGCGAAGGTACCCACGCCGATGCCGAAGGCGATGTACGCGGCGATGTTCCAGCCGCGCCAGAAGTCGTACGGGCTGCCCCTGCGGGCGTCGAAGATCGCCCGCACGTCGAGCTGCTGACGCCTGAAGATGAAGTAGTCGACGCAGATCATGCCGATCGGCGGCGCGTAACCCAGTCCGATCCAGTAGAGGAACTGGAAGAAGTGGTCGTAGATCAGGCTGGGCTTGATCAGCAGGAACACGGCCAGGCCGAGGAAGATCGTGATCAGCACGTCCCAGCGCATCGTGGAGAGGTACTTGACCCCCTCCTGACGCATGGCGACGCAGACCTGGTAGGCCTGGACCGAGATCGTGGTGATGTTCGCGAACGCGATGAACAAGAGGATCACGATGCCAAGCACGGTCCCGGCGAGCGGGATCATCCAGGCAGTCGGGTCCGGGTCCTGGAACGTGAGCGCCGCCATGAAGCCGACCGTCTGGGCGATCATGGTCACCACGAGGAGCCCCACGAGGGCCGCCCAGGCGGCGGACCGCTGGGTCGTCGCGAGGCGGCTCAGGTTGCCCTGCGCCGGCCACCAGGAGACGGCGCCGGCGAGGCTGAACTCGACCACCATCATGAAGTCGACCTGCTTCACGCCGATCGGCTCCAGCGGCTGGATGGCCGTCATCTCGGACCAGCTCGTCTCCTTGAAGACGTAGTAGTACATGATGACGAGCACGATCGTGAGCAGCGGCGCCGCGAAGCGGTTGAACCACTTGAGGGCCACCGGACCCTTGACGACCACCACCCAGCTGACCACGAGGGCGAGGAACCCGAACAGCCCGACGAGGAAGTAGTCGCCGCCGTACTCCGTCCCGGCGAGATGGTTGATCACGTGCACGGCGGCGCGGCCGAACATGACCGAGAGCACCCCGGTCCAGCCGATGCACACCAGGAAGTTGAGGATGTAGATGAGCGGCTTGATGCCGTGACGGCCGAACACCGAGCGGATGGCGCTGAAGTGCTCCAGGCCGTACTTGGTGTTCATCAGCACGCTGATGATGACGAAGAAGAGACCGATGCAGTTGCCGAGCACCATGGCGGCGATGCCCGCCTTGAGGCCCAGGAAGTAGACGACGTCCCCGCCGATCATGAACGCCCAGGTGGCGATGGCGAGGCCGGTCATCACCCAGCTGAAGTCCAGGAAGCCCCAGACCCGCTCCTCACGCACGACCGGGACGGTGCCGAACAGTGCGTCGCGGGTGGTCTGTTCCGCGAACTCCTCGCTCGCTTGGTCGATCATGCTCAGTACCCCCAGACCGTGAAGGCGATCCCGCACACGGCGAGGAACCCCGCGAACGCCAGCCAGTCGACCGTCGTGAAGTCGCGGCGCGCAGGGTCGACGTAGTCGGGCGCCGTGATCACGTCGAGCCGACGCTCGATCTCGGCGCGGACCTCGGGATCGCCCTCGATGCCGGAGCCGCCGCCTGGAGCTGCGCGACTGTTGTCAGATGTGGTGGACACGCGTACCTCCCTCGTGGACGACCAGTCACTCCCCGACGCGGACGGGGCGCGTCTCCACAGGGCGGGGTGCCGGAGGGAGACGCGCCCCGGCTCGAAGCGCCGCGGAGCTACTTCTTGTACACGACCTTGCCGTTGAAGACGGTCATGACGACCTCGGTCTGATCCACCTCGGTGATCGGGATCTTGAAGATGTTCTTCTTCAGGACGATCATGTCGGCGAACTTGCCCTTGGTGATCGAGCCGACCTTCGTGTCCATGGCGATCTGGTAAGCGCTGCCCAGCGTGTAGTGCCTGATGGCGTTCTTGAGCGTGATGGACTCCCAGGGGTTCAGGGGGCCCATGTCGTCGTAGCCGTACCAGGGCTCAGCCGTGCGCGTCACCGCGCGCTCGATCCCGTACCACGGCATGAGCGGATCGACCGGCCAGTCGCTGCCGAAGGAGATCGGCGCACCGGCGATCTCGAAGCTGCGGATCGGGTAGATGTTGTTCATCCGCTCTTCGCCCAGGTAGTCCTTCGCGGCGTCGAAGCTGCTCGTATCCCACTGGTGCCACTGCGGCTGCACGCAGGCGACGACGTTGAGCTGGCCGAAGCGCCAGATGTCCGACCGCTTGATCGGCTCGAGATGACAGATGCCGTTGCGCAGGTCCTTGGACGCGCCCGCCTCCTGCGCCGCCTCGAAGCAGTCGAGAGACCATCTCACGGACGCGTCGCCGAGCGCGTGGATGTGCACCGGCCAGCCGGCCGTGTTCATCTTGACCACGGTGTCCTTGAGGAGCTTGGGCTCCCAGAAGGGGGCCCCGTTGCCGAGGTTGGTGCCCGGGACCCAGTTGCCGTCCTCATCTTCCTCGAGGTAGGGCTCGAGCATCCAGCCGTTCTGCGCCGGGAAGTCCGGCACGCCGTCGAGGATGACCTTGCCCTGGCTGACGACGAGCCGGTTCGGGACGTCGTACTCATCGCGCAGGTCGTTCAAGTCTTCGATCATGCCGTCGGGATCCGACGCGGCCTGCTCCTGGTCCAGCATCACGGCGCAGGCGACGCGGATATTGAGCCTGCCCTGTTTGAGCTCCTCAGCCCAGGTGTCCAGGTTCCAGTTGCTGATGGCATCCATCACGCCGGTGATGCCGACCTCGTTCAGCGCATGGACGGTCCTCTGCGCGGTCTCTTCCGGACTCTCGGGATCGATGGGCGGGATCTGGTCGGTGACGAGCCGCATCGCCGCGTCGGCGAAATAACCCGTGGGGTTGCCCTCCGCGTCCTTCTCGATGTAGCCGCCGTCGGGCGTGGGCGTGTCGGCGTCGATCTCGCAGACCTCAAGCCCCCTGGTGTTCACCCAGATGCTGTGGTGGTCCCAGTTGCGGATCGCGATGGGGCGCTCCGTGTCGAGAGCGTCCAGATCGGCCTTGACGAGGTTGGTGCCGCGCGGCAGCGCACCCTTGTATCCCTCGACGTCGAGCCAGCCGTCCGGCTCCTGGTCGTCGGAGGCGTCGAGCCACCCCTGCAGCACCGCCTGCAACTCGGGGATCGTGCGCTGGACGCCGTTGAGGTTGTAGCCGATGAGGCTTGCGCCGCCCTCGATCGGATGCTGGTGCGAGTCGATCAGACCCGGCATCATCATCCTGCCCTTGAGGTTGACGACCTTCGTCTTCTTGCCGATGAAGGCCTTCGCGGCCTTGTTGCTGCCGACGAAGACGATCTTCGCCCCTCTGACTGCCACCGCCTGGGCACGAGGTCTCTTATTGTCAACCGTCCAGACGTAACCGTTCCGGTACACCGTGGTGGCGGGCTTGGGCTTCGCGACCGCGGCAAGCGGCAGAAGCAGCAGAAGCGCGAGCGCAGACACGCACGCCACCAGACTCCAACGTTTCACTCCATGACTCCTTTCGGTCTGCCCCATGGCCTCACTCGAGTTCCCTCATGCACCCTCCTCATCCGGTCGACGTCTGACGGGTCGCTGCAATCCGGTGGTTTGTCCGTCCGGTCGGACAAATCTCGGCGACTATGCCCCTCCACCTGGAATGTCCTGTGGTCTCCCCTCTCGAGCGGAGGTGTACGAGGACGCTCTTGTCCTCTGCCGCCGCCGACCCATGTGCAGAACGTGATGCGGTCATTCTCCGGGAAAGCGAAAAGCGGGTCAAGGATGCGCATTGACTCACCAGAAAAGTACTCGAACGCGGTTCGTTGCCTCACGTACGAAAGTGCTCGCAGGGCGCCGGACCTTGAGCCCGACCTACGAGCGGCAAGGAGGGCGGATGTGGTGGCCCTGTCGATGACGGAGAGGCGCGCGATCACGAAGGAGATGGCCAGGCGCTATGCGAGGGCCACGAAGAAGCAGCGGGGACTGACGCTCGACGAGCTCCGCGCGCTCACCGGCTACTGCCGCAGCTACGGAGCGCGCGCTGCTGTCGACGATCCCCGCCGACCTGCGGCTCCACGTGAACGACCTCCTGCCGAGCGCGAAGCTCCCCGCCAAGACGCGCGTGGGCGCCAAGAGAGCTTTCTCGGGTGAGGCAACAGGCGCGCGGCGGATTCGAGAGACGTCCGATCAAGCGACACACGGCATGCGGACAGAGAGACTCCCCGCCGTCCATCCAGGCGGCACACCCTTACAGGGGACTGTGGCCCTCTTGAGAGCCGTAGTCTCACGACCTCCCAGGGGGCGCCTCACGGTCGTCGTCGGCAGAACCGACGGTGCGCCTCTCCGCGATCCGTACCACCACAGGCGACTCTCCCGGACAGCGGGGGACCCGCGGTCAACGGCGCCGCCCGGCATCGGACGAAGGTCGCCTCCCCGACTGAGCGGTGGTCGTGCCCAGCGCAGCGGCTGCGCACGGGAGCACGCCCGCCGCGACATCGTCGAGTCGGCACGGTCCGAAGCGTCCACGCCCCGACTCGGCTTCTGCGCTGACCGGTTTCAGCAGTAGGTGGATTCACCGAGGCTGCAGAACACCTCATCCTCGGAGCGGAACGTCTGGTCGGAGAGCTTGCGGATCGCCGCGACCACGTCGCTGGGGCACCCATTGAAGCTCGCATGGTCGGCGATCGTCCCTCCGTCTGCAGGGAAGCTGATGCCTTCGAGGCACCGATCCAGGGTCTCTTTGTCCACCATGTCGCCCTCCTGTCGTCGTTAGGACCGCACCCGACTGATACCCGAGACGCCCCGTTCTTGCGCCTCCGGCTCCGCCCCGACTCCCGGAAGGCAACGAAGACAGCCGCCAACCACTATCATGGCGCATGCGCGCGTCGCGGCCGACGAACTGCAGACCGCGACAGGCGACCCCGACGATCGTCCGGCTCCCGGCACACGGCGGCGAAAGGAGCTCTTCTGATGGGACGCGGCATGCGGCTGCGAGAGACCGCCGCCCAGATGCGCGCGAGCAGCGCCGCCCTGGCCCGCTGGGAGATCGAGGCAGGGCGGCGGATCCTGTCGAGCCGCAGGCGATTGCTCCTGCTCTGCGCCGTCTCTCTGCCGGCTTTCCTGTTCGTCGCCACGTCGTCGGCCTGGCCGGAGTCACTCACGGCCGACGTGGCGACACTCGGCGGCGCCAAAGCGCTCATGCCGGCGCACGTCGACACCGGCATGTTCCTGGGCTCGATCCTCGTCGGGCTGATCGCCGGACTCATCACGGGGGTGATCGGGGCGGGCGGAGGTTACATCCTCACCCCCGCGCTCATGAGCTTCGGCGTGCGCGGCATCATGGCCGTCGGTACCGACCAGTTCCACCTCTTCGCCAAGGCGATCATGGGCACCGCGATCCACCGCAAGCTCGGCAACGTCAACTGGCGGCTCGCGGTCTGGTTCGTGGTCGGGTCGTTCGCCGGCGTCACGGCGGGCGGCAGCGTCAACAGGGCGATCTTCCAGTACAGCCCCGCGCTCTCCGACGCCGTCATCTCGCTGGTCTACGTGGTCGTGCTGGGGATCCTCGGCTTCTACGCGGTCGCCGACTGGCTGCGCGCGCGCCACTCCGACGACGCCGCCGGCGCCGCGGCGACCACCCGGTTCGCCCTGCGCCTCCAGCGTCTGCCGCTCCGGCCGCGCATCAGGTTCGACGAGGACATCGTGGAGGGCGGCCGTTCGATCGCCGTCTACCCTGTCGTCCTCTGCGGCCTTGTGGTCGGCTTCGTCGCCTCGATCATGGGCGTCGGCGGGGGGTTCCTGACCTTCCCCATGTTCGTGTACGGCCTCGGCGTCTCCACCTTCACCACGGTCGGCACCGACATCCTGCAGATCATCTTCACCACGGCGTATTCCTCGATCTTCCAGTACGCCGTCTACGGCTTCGTCTTCTACAGCGTCGCGATCGGCATGCTCCTGGGCTCGCTCACCGGCGTGCAGATCGGCGCCCTCGTCACGACCAGGGTCAAGGGCTCACAGATCCGCGCCTTCTTCGCGCTCACCATCCTCGCCGGTTTCGTCAACCGCCTGTGCGCACTGCCCAAGAGGCTCGACGACCTCGGCTACGTCTCGGTGCCGGATGCGGCCACGGACGTCATCGAGACCGCCGGCACGGTCGTCTTCTTCGTCATCATCGGCGTCTTCGCGCTCTGGATCCTGACGGTCTTCTTCCGCCGCGTGGTCCGGGAGCGCCAGGTGGAGCCGGCGGACGCGTCAGGCGGGAGACTGATCGCCCCGCGCAAGCTCGCGCTCGGGCTCGGGCTCCTCGCGGCGTTCGTCGTCCTGCTCGTCCTGATGCTCGCCCCGGTGTCTGACGGCAGGAACCTGCTCGTGATGGCCGACGAGCTCTTCAACGCGAGGGCCAAGCTCTCGGCCAACGCCTTTTCCAAGGCGAGGTCCGAGGCGACGGCCTGGCTGGGGACCGGCGTCGACCTGGACGTGACCCCGAGAGACGCGGCGGGCGCGGACAGGATGCTCCGCGTCGTCGCCGGGCACGCGGAGAGCAGACCCACGGCGGACGGGCGCGTGCGCGTGACCGGCGATCTCGGTCGGCTCGCGGAGGCGGCGATCGTCGACGCGGCCATGCTGTACCGGGATCCGGACGTCAGGGCCGACGCCGGCCACCCCGGCGTCGGGGCGGCCCAAGCGGTCCACTCCTGGTGGCTCGTGTTCGACGGCCTCTCGCGGCGTTACGTGCAGGAGGGCAGAGCGGCGGAGGCCGCCTTCACGCGGCTCGTCTCCACCAAGGTACTCGAACCCTCGTACAACTTCCGCGCCGTCACGGTCGAGGACCCCGACGAGTCGACGCTCCACCTGGTCGTCCTGCTCGCCTTCTACATCGCGTACACGATCCTGTTCGGGCTCGCCATCATGTACCTCTTCGAGGGGCTCGGCATCGGCGCGCGACGCGGGGGCGAGAAGCTCGAGCGCTGAGGCCCGGCGTCGCTATCCGATCTGCTCGGCCAGGTAGACCCCGAGGCCCATCTGCTCGATCTGCGTGAGCTGCGCCTCCAGCCAATCGATGTGCTCCTCCTCGGCGGCGAGGATCTCCTCCAGCAGCACCTTGGTGCCTTCGTCCCTGGCCTCCACACAGACGCGGATGCTGGCGTTGTAGCCCTTCACCCCGTCGATCTCCTTGTCGAGGTCGTTGGCGTGCATCTTCGGCACCGTGTCCGCGATGTGCATGGGGTTGAGCTCGCTCACGATGGGACGACCCTCGAGATAGAGGATGCGCTCGATCAGCTTCTCGGCGTGCTTCATCTCGTCGATCGAGCGCTTCTTGATGGCCTCGGACAGTCGGTCGTAGTGCCAGTCCTCGCACTCCTCGGCGTGCACGAAGTACTGGCTGATCGCCGTGAGCTCCTCCGCGAGCCTCGCGTTGAGCTCGTCGATCACTCTCGCGTCACCCTTCATCGTCGGCCTCCTTGGGGCGTGACCGGTGTCGGGCCGGGGCCGCCCGGGCACGCCGGCGGCCTGGCCCGCCTCGTTTGAGCTTACCATCCGCCCGACCGCGCCCCGCGGCGACGCCGTTGACCTTGGGCGATGTGCCCGGGCGCCGGCCGACGTCCGATCCTCGGGATCGGCCGGCGGGGTGACATCGCCCGACCGGGCGCTGCGCAGACGCAGGGCCAGCGTGGCACAGAGACGGCAGTGGCATCCCGGGACGCGGCGCAGAGCCCGAAATCGAAGTGGAGGAGCGGTGGAGGCGGCGACCGGAGTCGAACCGGTGATGGAGGTTTTGCAGTCGTCAGGAGATGATCATGCCGGGCGCGCGATCGTGCTCGGAAGTGCTGCATGACCGCGGTCGCGTTCAGGCAGAATAGACGACCTCGGCGGTGTGCAGCACGCGCTCACGGAAGAAGTGACTGAGACCGGCCGGGGTGTGCAGGTCGACGGCGCGTCCAAGCAGTTCGCTGAGTTCGTGCTGCAGGTCGACGAACTCGAACAGGCCGATGTCCGCCGCAGGCACGAACTCGACGAGCACGTCGACGTCACTCTCGGGCGTGAAGTCCTCACGCAGCACCGAGCCGAAGAAGGCGAGGCGCCGGATCTGATTCCGGCGGCAGAAGCGCGCCAGGCTCTGTGCATCGATCTCGATCTGCAAGCGAAGAGGGCAGCCCGGCAAGCCGCCACATGGGTGCGCCGCCGCAGTGAACGCATTCGGCGGCGGCGAAGAAGCCGACCATCTACTCCTTCTCCGCCTTGCCGGACCGTGGTTGGACAGACCGGCCGTCGCCTACGCCGCCGACTCCCTCCATGGCCTGATGCGCTTGAGCTGCTCGGCCAGCGCCTCCTCGGCGACCTCGGTGTCGTACGCCACCTGGGCGCGCAACCAGTACCCGTTGGAGAGTCCGAAGAAGCGGCACAGCCGCAGGTCGGTGTCGGCGGTGACCGCGCGCCGCCCGGCGACGATCTCGCCGATGCGCTGCGCCGGCACGCCGATCTCCTTGGCGAG
>Ga0123327_1000645_pt1 | contig 32275 bp, 27 predicted proteins | sample BioC13SIPDNA_4_FD_89701 | JGI IMG/M metagenome (GOLD analysis project Ga0123327, IMG submission 89701) | Anaerobic biogas reactor microbial communites from Washington, USA - Biogas_R1_B C13 SIP DNA | ecosystem: Engineered > Bioreactor > Anaerobic > Unclassified | place: Washington, USA...
CCCGCTCACTTGAAGTACATCAGGTTGTAGCGGCTCTTGCAGGCGGACTGGCCCCAGGTGTCGGGGATCACGCCGCCGAGCGTGTCACGGTAGGCGTCGAGCAGGGTGTTGAACTGCCACACGATCAGACCGCCGCGCTCGTACTCGATGTTCTGGGCCGCCGCGACCAGGTCGTTGCGCTTGCCGTCGTCGACCGTGGCGAACGCCTCGTCGACGATCTTCTCCCACTCGTCGTCGCGCCAGTGGGTCTCGTTGTACGGCGCCTTGCGGCGCGTGACCAGCGTCGTCTGGGGCAGGTAGTTGCGCGTCCCCCAGTAGTCCTGGGCGAAGGTCCACTTGAGGTAGTCGGTGCCGTAGAAGATGTCGGCGTTGACGTTCTTGACGTTGACGGTCACGCCGGCGCCCTTGGCCTGCTCGGCGAGCACCTGGGCCGCCGCAACCATGCCCGACCCGACCGCGTCGGAGGTGATCAGCTCCACCGTGAGGTTGTTGTCGTAGCCGGCCTGCTTGAGCAACGACTTGGCCTGCTCGAGGTCCTGCTCGCGCTGCGGCAGGTCGGGCGTGCCGGGGTCGAACGGCGCGTACATGTCGTTGCCGAGCCACGCGTAGCCCGACAGCGCGTGGGAGATCATCTGCTCGCGGTCGGCGATCAGCCGCATGGCCTGGCGCACGCGCACGTCGTCGAACGGCTTCTGGTCGATCCGCATCGTGAACGGCTTCCAGCCGCCGGACTTCGCCTGGAGGAGCACGAGGTCGCTGTTGCTCTCGATGATGGGGACCTGCGCCGGCTCGACGAGCTCGATGTGGTCCACCTGGCCGTCGATCAGCGCGTTGAGACGGGCCGTGGCATCCGCGAACTGGATCATGGAGAGCTCGTCGGCGAAGGGACCCTCGCCCCAGTAGTCCGGGTTGGCGGTGAAGTCGGCCCGCTCGCCGGGGACGTAGTTCTTCATGACCCAGGGGCCGGTGCCGATGAGGCCTTCTCCGACGCGGGGGCTGTAGCCCACGGGCACGATGGCGTTGGGGAAGAAGGCCAGCGCCTCCCAGAAGACCGCGTTGGGCCTGTCGAGGGTGAACCGGACCGTCAGGTCGTCGAGCTTCTCGATGCCGCTGGGGCTCAGGTCGCTCAACTGGTCGGCGCCCGAGGCGTTGGTCTTCGGGTCGAGGATGCGCTTGTACGTGAAGACGACGTCGTCGGCCGTGACCGGCTTGCCGTCGTGGAAGACGAGCCCCGACTTGAGCCGCACGGTGTGGACGACGGCGTCGTCGCTGGCCTCGTACGACTCGGCCAGCAGATTGATGAGCTTGTGCTCCGGGTCGAACCCCAGCAGGGCGTCGTAGAGCTGCCACTGCATGGCGATCTGGGGCACGGTGCGGTAGGCGGTGTGGGCGTCGAGCTCGTCCTTGGCGCTGCCCCCGCTGACCCCGGACATGATGTGGCCGCCCTTCTTGGGTGCGCCGGCGGCCGTCGGCGACGGCTCCGTCGTCTCGCCACCGCCGCCGCAGGCGGCGAGGACGGGCCCGCCGACAGCGCTCGCGGCCCCGAGCACCACGGCCCCCTTGAGCAGCTGCCGCCGCGTCAACGTGTCGTCGAATGCCATCTTCGCCCCCTCGTCCGCAGCCAGTGTCGGCGGCATTGTCGTGCACGCCCCAGGCTTTGTCAACGTACTCATGCACACATTGTGAAGAGAGCCGCGCGTTTGACGTTGAATAATAAAGTTGACATCGATGTATACTTACCGAGGCGGCAAGCAGGAAGGGGGTGGAGCGTTTGGTTCGACAAGGGTCGGCCCCGTTCGGCAGCATCACTCTCGACGATCTCGACCGCGCGATCCTCCTTCTGCTGCGCGAGGACGGCCGCAGGTCGAACGCCGACATCGCCCGCGAGGTCGGCGTCTCCCAGCCCACCGTGCGCCAGCGCCTGGACCGCATCCTGCGTGGCGGCGCGGCCTACGTGACCGTCCGCGTCAACCCTGCCGCGATCGGCTTCCCGATCGACGTCATCCTGAACCTGCGCGTCTCGGGCCGCGATGTGCGCGAGGTCGGCGAGGAGATCTCGGCGCTGGAACACGTCTCCTACGTGGGTTATACGATAGGGTCCTGCGACATCCAGGTGGAGGCTTTTCTGCGCGACAACGACCACCTGTTCCGCTTCGTCACCGAGGTCATCACGCCGATCGAAGGGGTCGCGTCGGTCGAGACGTTCCTGGTCATGCGCACCGAGAAGTTCAACTACAGGTGGGAGGGGGAGGCTCTGGGATCGACCGACGAGACACCGACCGGCGACCCGGGCGAGTACGCCGTGCGGCGGCTTGCGCGCGAGTCCGCTGCGAGCCGCGGGGCGGAGTCATGACGGACAACGACGTCGCCGCGGGGTGCCGCCCCGCCGTCCTCACGCTGGTCGAGTACGTCGCCGGCAAGACGGTCGAGGAGGTGCGGCGGGAGCTGCACATCGACGATATCGTCAAGCTGTCGTCCAACGAGAACGCTTGGGGGCCCTCGCCGCGCGTGCTGGAGGCGATCGCAGGGATGCTGCCCAGGCTCGGCACCTATCCGGAGCGGAGCTTCCACGAGCTCAAAGAGGCGATCGCCGATGCGAACGGCGTGGCGGCCGACACCGTCTGCGTGGGGCACGGCTCCGAGACCATCATCCAGCTGATCCCCCAGCTCTGCGTGCGCCCCGGAGACGAGGTCGTGGTGGCGGACGTGACCTTCGGGCGCTACGAGGAGGCCAGCAAGCTGATGGACGGGCGTATCGTCCGGGTGCCGCTGGCCGACTGGAGGCATGACCTGGAGGCGATGGCGGCGGCCGTCACCGGGCGCACCAGGCTCATGTGGATCTGCAACCCGAACAACCCCACGGGGACCGTCGTGCCGCGCGAGCGCGCGGCCGCCTTCCTCGAGACGATCCCGCGGCACGTCGCGGTCGTCTTCGACCAGGCCTACTTCGAGTTCGTCGACGACCCGGAGTACGGGGACGGCCTCGACTTCCTCAAGGCGGGTTTCGACAACGTGATCGTGCTGCGCACCTTCTCCAAGGCGTACGGGCTCGCCGGCCTGCGGCTGGGGTACGGCATCGCGGCGCCGCCCGTGCGACGTCTCCTGGACACGATCAAGGAGCCGTTCAACCTCAACCGGTTGTCGGTGATCGCCGGCCCGGCGGCCCTGGCCGACCAGGACTGGATGCGGCGCTGCGTCGCGGAGACGCGCGACGGGCGCGCCTTCCTCAGTCGTGAGCTGCGGGACATGGGGTTGACGGTCGTGCCGAGCCAGGCCAACTTCGTGCTCTTCGACAGCGGCCGCGACGGCGACGCGCTCTTCGAGCGCCTGCTGCGTCGCGGCGTCATCGTCCGTCCGGCCTCCGGGTGGGGCCTGGACACGTGGATCAGGGTGAGCGTCGGGACGCGCGAGCAGAACGAGCGTTTCCTGGCGGCGCTCAGGGAGGAGATCGGATGAGGTCCGTCTCGGTGGCCCGCCTGCCGGCGGGCTGGGCTGCGGTGGAGCTGCCGCCGATGCTGCTGGCGCGGCAGCGTTTCGTCGTGCCGGATCCGGTCGATGTGGGGGCGGAGGTGCGGCGCCAGTGGGAGGCGGCCTGGTCGTCGATCGGCCTCGCGCCCGGCGCGTCGGTCGCCGTCGCGGTCGGCAGCCGCGGCATCGACGGGCTGCCGACCGTGGTGCGCACGGTGGTGGACGGGCTCAAGCGGGAAGGGTGTCGGCCGTTCGTCGTCCCGGCGATGGGCTCGCACGGCGGCGCCACCGCCGAGGGGCAGGCCGCCGTGCTCGCGGAGCGCGGTGTCACCGAGCGGAGCGTCGGCGCCCCCGTGCGCGCGGGCATGGAGGTCGTGCGGCTCGGCGAAGTCGGAGGTCTGCCCCTCGTCATGGACCGCCTCGCCGCTGCGGCCGACGGCGTCATCCTCGTGAACAGGGTCAAGCCGCACACCGACTTCGTCGGACGCTTCGAGAGCGGCCTCATGAAGATGCTCGTCATCGGCCTGGGCAACGAGGTCGGCGCCAACGGATACCACCGCTACGCGCTCGACCGAGGTCTGGCCGATGTGGTGGCGACCGCCGGTCCGGCGCTGCTGGAGCGCAGCCGGGTGGTGCTCGGCGCGGCCATCGTGGAGAACCAGCGTCACGAGGCCGCCGCCTTGAGGCTCGTGCCGGCGGCGGACTGGGAACGGGTCGAGCCGGAGCTTCTCGAGCGGGCGCGCGGCCTGCTGCCGCGCCTGCCCCTCGACGAGATCGACGTCCTGGTGGTCGACGAGATGGGCAAGGACATCAGCGGCGCGGGCATGGACCCCAACGTCACCGGTCGCTCGGCGGGCTGGAGTATCGCACGTCCGTCGCCGCGCATCGGGCGCATCGTCATGCGCTCGCTCACGGAGGCCACGGAGGGCAACGCCAGCGGGATGGGCCTGGTCGACTGCGCCTCGAGGCGCATGGTCGAGCAGATCGACCTCGACGCGACCGTCGCCAACGCCCTCGCCTCCTGCGCTCCCGAAGACGGCAAGGTGCCGCTCTGCTTCGCGAACGACCGCGAGGCCGTCGCGGCGGCGCTCGGCACGCTGCGGCCGTACACGCTCGACGACCTGCGCCTCGTGCACATCCGCAACACGCTGGCTCTCGACCTGATCGAGCTGTCCCCCGGATGCGTGTCGCACCTCACCGCCCCCTGGACGGTCGAGGTCGCGGACGACGCCGTGCCGCTGGCTTTCGACGACGACGGGACGTTGCAGTCGAGGCTGGTGTGAAGGCCTCGCTCATGATCACCTGTCTGGGGGACGCCTTGTTCCCCCGGGTGGGGCTCGCCGCCGTGAACGTACTCCGTGCGCTCGGCGTCGCCGTCGACTTCCCGGCGACGCAGGTATGCTGCGGCCAGGCGGCCTTCAACAGCGGCTACCGCGCGGAGGCGCGGCGTTCGGCGGAGGCCTACCTGCGCGCCTTCGCCGCCAGCGAACATGTGGTCTCCATCTCGGGCTCCTGTGCGGCGATGGTGTGCCACCACTATCCCGGCCTCTTCGCAGGGTCGGCGCTGGAGGCCGACGCCGGCGCTCTGGCGGAGCGGACCTACGAGTTCTCCCAGTTTCTCACAGATGTGCTCAACGTCGACCGACTCCCCGCGCGATACGACGCCCGCGTGACCCTGCACCATTCGTGCCATACGCTGCGGATGCTGGGCGTCAAGGATCAACCTGAGCGGCTGCTGGGCATGGTCGAGGGCCTCGAGTACGTACCGCTGGCGCGGGCCGACGAATGCTGCGGGTTCGGCGGTACCTTCGCCCTCAAGATGGCGCCGATCTCAGCCTCTCTGGTCGACGACAAGGTCGACGCGGTCCTGGAGACCGGGGCGGAGGTGCTCACGGGCCTCGACATGAGCTGCCTCATGAACATCGGCGGCAGGCTGCGACGGCGCGGCGCGCGGATGCGGGTCAAGCACCTGGCCGAGATCCTGGCCGAAGGGTGGCAGGGATGACCGCCACCCCGGCCGGCTTCGACGCTCTCGTCGCCCTGACGACCGGGGACGAGGACCTCCAGCGCTGGCTGCACGACTATCAGCTGGACGCCAAGCGCTGGCGCGACGCCGCGATGGCCGAACTGGGCGCCCCCGAGGCGTGGCGTGACGCGGTCGCCGCCGTCCGCCGGCACACGGTGGCCCACCTCGACGAGTATCTCGTGCAGTTCGTCGACAAGGTGCAGGAGGCCGGCGGAGAGGTGTTCCTGGCCGCCACGGCGACGGAGGCGCGTGAGCACATCGCCGCGATCGTGCGCGCCAGGGGCGCGCGCCGCGTCGTCAAGGCCAAGTCCATGGTGACGGCCGAGATCGGGTTGAACCCCGCCCTCGAAGAGATGGGCGTGGAGGTCGTCGAGACGGACCTCGGCGAGTACATCGTGCAGCTGAGCGGGGAGCCGCCCTATCACATCACGGGACCGGCCCTGCACAAGCGGCTGCCGGAGATCCGCGCCCTGTTCTCCGAGGTCGCCGGCGAGGAACTGCCGGACGACGTGGAGGCGCTGGCGGCGTTCGCCCGCCGGGTGCTGCGCGACAGGTTCCTCACCGCCGACGTCGGGATCTCGGGCGTCAACCTGGGCGTCGCCGCGACCGGGACCGTGGTGCTGGTCACGAACGAGGGCAACGGCCGCATGTCCACCACCCTGCCCCGGACCCACATCGCCGTCATGGGCATCGAGCGCCTGGTGCCGGATTGGCCCAACCTGGCGCCGGTCCTGACCATGCTCACGCGGGCGGGGACCGGGGAGAGGGCCACGACCTACGTCTCGGCGATCACCGGCCCGCGCCGCAGCGCCGACGTCGACGGACCCGACGAACTGCACGTGGTGATCGTGGACAACGGCCGCTCCGCGCTGCTGGGCACCAAGTATCAGAACGCCCTCACCTGCATCCGCTGCGGGTGTTGCGCCGATACGTGCCCGGTGTATCGGACGATCGGCGGCCACGCCTACCAGTCCGTCTACAGCGGGCCCATCGGCGCCGTGATCACGCCCCTGCTCGACGGCCTCGACGGTCACGCCCACCTCCCCTTCGCGTCGACGCTCTGCGGGGCCTGCGATGCCGCCTGTCCCGCGCGCGTGCCGCTCACGGAACTCCTCCTCGAGCTGCGCAGCGACGTGGCGGCGCGGGAGTCGGCGGCCTCGTCCTGGGGGCTCGGATTCAGAGGCTTCGCCGCCCTCAGCGAGCGGCCGCGTCTCTGGGGAGGCGCGCTGGCGGCGGCCGGTGCGGCGTGGCCGGCGGTCGCGCGCCTGCCGCTGCAGTGGCTGCGGCTCCTGGCTCCGTGGACCGGGTCGCGCGAGCTTCCCGCCGTGGCCCCGCGCAGCTTCCGCAGGATCTGGGCAGGCGGCCGGGGCGGACGCCGGGGACGGGGGTGCTAGGCATGGAGCGCGAAGCTTTCGTGCGGAGGATCTCGGCCCGGTTGGGAGACGCTGCGAGCCGTGATCCGGCGCTCGAACTGCCGGAACTGCCGCCGACGGTGGGGGAGGACGAAGGGCTCATCCCGCTGTTCACGCGCCGGGCCGCGGAGGCCGGTGTGGCGGTGGACCGCGTCGAGACACGGGCGGACGCCCTTGAGGCGGTGGCCGGCCTCCTGGCGGGCCGCGGCGAGGCCGCGACCCTGGCCTGTCCGGAGGACCTGCGCCGGCCGGGTCTCGGCGGGCGATGGGCGTCGGATCCCAGGATGGCGACGGTCGGTCTGAGCGAGGCGGACTGGGGCATCGCCGTGACCGGCGGCGTGGTGTTCCGGCACGAGGGCTCTCGGGGCCGGTCCTGCTCCCTGCTGCCGGCCACGGTCGCGATCCTGCTCCCCGTCTCGCGTCTGCGGCTGGATCTGGCCGCGGTCCTGCGGGAGGTCGCGGGCCTCCCCGCGCCTGCCTGCATCACGTTCATGACCGGGGTGAGCCACAGCGCGGACATCGCCAGCGTGACCTGCCGCGGAGTCCACGGCCCCGGGGAGGTCGTCCTCTGGCTGATCGACGGTGAGTGACTCCGGGGTGAGTGCGGGGCGACGGCGGATGGGCGAGGGAGCAGCGGACGCATGAGCGGAGACGAGGCGGTCGCGTACCGGGACTTCCTGCGGCGGTTCCCCGCCTACGCGGCGACCGCCGCCCTCGACGACCTGCGCGCCGCCGACTACGCCCGGCTGGACCGCGAGGGCCACGTCTATCTGGACTACACCGGCGCCGGCCTCTACGGGGAGTCGCAGCTCCGCCGTCACCACGAGGTGCTCGCCGGCGCCGTCCTCGGCAACCCGCACTCACAGAACCCGGCCTCGCTCTCGTCGTCGGCCCTCGCCCGCGAGGCGCGCGACGCCGTCCGCCGCTTCTTCAACGCGCCGGAGGACGAGTTCGAGATCGTCTTCACGGCCAACGCGAGCGGAGCCCTCAAGCTGGTGGGCGAGGCGTACCCGTTCGGGCCGGGCTCCATCTACCTGCTCAGCTACGACAACCACAACTCGGTCAACGGCATCCGCGAGTTCGCGGTGCGCAGAGAGGCCACCGTCTCCTACATCCCGGTGCGCGAGCAGGATCTGCGTCTCGACCCCGCACAGGTCAGCGCCGCGCTGCGTGGCGCCGGAGGCGGCGGCCCCAGGTTGTTCGCCTATCCGGCGCAGTCCAACTTCAGCGGTGTGCAGCATCCGCTGGACTGGGTGACGGAGGCGCGCGGCCTCGGATGGGACGTGATCCTGGACTGCGCCGCGTTCGCACCGACCAATCCGGTCGATGCGTCTGCGATCGGCGCCGACTTCATCCCCATCTCCTTCTACAAGCTGTTCGGGTACCCCACCGGCGCGGGCTGCCTGATCGCGCGCCGGGAGGCGCTCGCCAGGCTCCGCCGCCCCTGGTTCGCCGGCGGCACGATCACGTTCGCCTCGGTGCAGGAGGAGGAGTGGTACCGTCTCGCCCCCGGCGCCACGGGATTCGAGGACGGCACCATCGACTACCTCGGCCTCCCGGCGGTGACGGTCGGCATAGAGCATCTCGAGCGCGTCGGCCTGGGGCTGATCCACGAGCGCGTGCTCGCCCTGACCGGCTGGCTCCTCGAGGAGCTGACCGCCCTGCGGCACAGTGACGGGACGCCGCTGGTGCGGGTGTTCGGGCCACGGGACCTCGACCGCCGGGGCGCCACCATCGCGTTGTACCTGGTGGCGCCCGACGGGCAGCCGTACGATGTGTACGAGGTCGAGCGCCGGGCCGCGGAGGCACGGATCTCGGTGCGCAGCGGCTGCTTCTGCAACCCCGGCGACGGTGAAGTCGCCCATCGCATCACGCGGGATGAGATGGAGCCGTGCTTCGAGGACCCGACGGCCACCGTCACTCTCCTGCAGTGCCAGCAGGCGATCGCCGACGCCACCGGCAAGGTCCCGAACACGATCCGCGTGTCGCTCGGCCTGGTCTCCGATTTCGGCGACGCGTACCGGTTCCTGGCCTTCGCGGCGAGCTACCGCGACCGTCCGGCGGAGCGGTGAGCGCCCGTGGCTGAGCGGATGCGCCTCTCCGAGGTGATCGGCCGGCGGCGTCGCGATCCCGCACGGCTCGACGTGCCGCCGGTCGGGCGACGCAGCTGGTGGCTGGAGGAGGCGCTGCGTGCCGACCCCGGCGAGCCGTGCCCGGCGGCGGCCGGTGAGCTGGCCGCCGACGTCTGTATCGTGGGCGGCGGGTTCGCCGGCCTCTGGACGGCCTACGAGCTCCACGAACGCGACCCGGACCTGGGCCTGGTCGTCGTGGAGGCCGACATCGTCGGCGCCGGGGCCAGCGGCGCCAACGGCGGCTTCTTCTCGCCCTCGTGGACGCAGCTCGCCGGGCTCTGCGCGGCGCTGGGTGAGGAGGGCGGGGTGGCGTACGCCGCCGCCCTCGCCGCGGCGGTGGACGAGCTCGACGGCTGGATCGCCCGCCATGCGGCCCGCGTCGACGCCTGGCACGAGGGCATCCTGTACGCCCGGGCCGGGGAGTGGCAGCCCGGCCCCGGCGCCGAGACGTTCCGTCTGCTCGAGGCCCACGGCTACGCGGACCGGCTGCGAGCAGTCGACGCCGCCGGGGCGCGGGCGATCGCGGATTCGCCCCGCTTCGTCGGGGGTGTCGTGACGCCCGACCTCACCGTGCTGCAGCCCGCGAAGCTGGCGCGAGAGTTGCGACGCGTCCTGCTCGAGCGTGGAGTGCTCATCCACGAGGGCACGCCGATGCTGCGCGTGGAGGGCGGGTCCCGCCCCCGGGTGGTCACGCCGGACGGAGTCGTGACGGCCGGCGCCGTGGTGCTCACGCAGGGCGCCTGGGCGGCGCGGCAGCGGCACTTCCGCCGCGCCTTCGCCGTCTGCACCGACTTCATGGTCGTGACGGAGCCGATCCCCGACCTCGAGCGCCGGCTCGGATGGGGCTCGCACATGGGCGTGGCCGACCTGCGCGAGATGCTCTTCTACCTGCGACGCACCGCCGACGACCGCATCGCCATCGGCGGCGGCGCGATGGGCATCGTCCCCGGCGGGCGCATCCGGGGCCGCGTGCTCACGGCGCCGCGGCTCGCGCGGGCCGCGGCGCGTGGCCTGGTGTGGCTCTTCCCGCAGCTCGAGGGCGTGCGCTTCGAGGCCGCCTGGAGCGGCCCGATGGACATCACCGGGACGGCGCTGCCGTTCTTCGAGTCGGCGCCGGGCGGGCGCGTGCATGCGGGCTTCGGCTTCTCCGGCCACGGACTCACGGGCACCAGGGTCGGGGGCAGGATCCTGGCGTCGCTCGTCCTGGGGGTCGACGACGAGTGGAGCCGCCTGCCGGTGGTCGGTCCGCCGCTCGTACAGGTGCCGCCGGAGCCCCTCCGCTGGCCCCTCGTCCAGACGACGGCCTGGGCGCACGAGGCCGGCGACCGGGCGCGGGAGCGGGGACGTCGTCCCGATCCCGTGTCGCGCGGCGTCCTCGCGCTGTACGGCCGCTACGCGGCCCGGAACAGCGCCACCGGGCGGGATTGAGTCGCGAGCGATGACCGCCATGATGGACCCGTCGCCTTCCCTGCCCGGCCGCATCGGTCGTCGCTCCCGCGCGTCGCTGCAGCCCAGGTGAGAACTCGGCGTCATGTCCGTCATCAGAGCAGGACTGCTGCTCTATCGCCGGCCGCCGGGCCCGCGTGCCGGAGAGGTCGGCCTCGAGGTCCTGCTCGTCCACCCCGGCGGCCCTTACTGGGCCAAGAAGGACGCCGGGGCCTGGAGCATCCCCAAAGGTATGGCCGAGCCGGACGAGCTCGGGCCCGAGCCGACCACCGTGACGGGTGCCAAGGCCCGCGTCCGCGCCGCCCACCCCGACCTGCTGTCGGTCGCCCTGCGCGAGGTGCGCGAGGAGACGGGCCTCGAGCCCGAAGGCCCGTTCCGGCCGCTCGGCGGGGTCAAGATGCACGGCCACAAGCTGGTCTTCGCCTGGGCCGTGGAGCACGACTGCGACGCCGCGGCCATCACCAGCACCACCTTCACCATGGAATGGCCGCCGCGGTCGGGCCGGCAGGCGGAGTTCCCGGAGGTCGACCGCGCCGCCTGGTTCACGCTGGAGGACGCCCGCCGGGCGATCGTCCCGGCGCAGCGCCGCTTCCTCGACGACCTCGCCGCGGTCGTCGCATCCGGCGTCTGAACGGGTCGCGGACGTTGCGCGTCGCGCGGGCTCAGATCCAGCGCCGGCGACGGAACCAGAGCAGCATCACGAGGACGATCGCGACCTCCGTCACCAGCGCCAGCCAGAAGAACGGCCAGAACCCGGTCATGTGGCGCACCATCCAGCCGAAGTTCATGCCGAAGAACCCGACGATGAACATGAGCGGCAGGAACACGGTGGCGACGATCGTCAGTCGCTTCATGATCTCGTTGAGGCGATTGGAGACCGTGGACAGGTAGACGTCCATCGCCCCCGTGAGAAGGTCGCGGTAGCTGTCCACCAGGTCGCTGATGCGGATGAGATGGTCGTAGACGTCGCGGTAGTAGCGCTCGACGTCGGACGTCATCCCGGGGATCTCGACGACGCCGGCGGCCAGGCGGGCGAAGAGGTCGCGCTCCGGCGTGATCACCTTACGCCACTGGACGAGGCGGCGTTTGAGCCTGAACACCTGCTGCAGCTGCTTCTCGTCAGGCTCCCGCAGGACGCCGTCCTCGAGGCGGTCGATCTGGTCGTCGAGCCTCGCCAGCTCGGGGAAGAAGCTGTCCGCGAGCGCGTCGACGACGCGATGGAGGGCAAGGGCCGGACCGGGCGCCGGGGCCCGGCCCTCGACGGTCGCCCGACGCAGCTCCTCGAACGCGGGGCAGTCGGTGCGGTGTACGGTGATCAGCCAGCGTCCGGAGAGGAAGCAGTGCACCTCCACGAGAGCGCCGTGGCGGCCGCCGGCTCCGTAGGCGACCAGGAAGACGAAGTCGTCGAACACCTCGAGCTTGGGCCGCTGGCCGAAGTGCTCGGCGTCCTCCACGGCGAGCGGATGCAGGCCGAAGGGGTCGCGCAGGAGGTCGAGCTGCTCCGGCGACGGGTCATGGAGATCGAGCCAGAAGAAGTCGCCCCGCTCCAGGCGCCGGCGCACCAGCGCAGCGCTCACGTCCCCCTCGGCGCCGTCGACGTCGAGGAGGAAGCTGGCATGATGGATGGCCATGCGACGCCATTCGCGCCGGCGCCGGCCTTTCCTACCTGCCGGTGCGCCCGGTCGCGCCGGCGGTCACGCCGACGCGGGTCCGGACGCGCAGTTCAGGCAGCCGTGTCCGCCGGCGTCGCGCAGACGAGGATCTCGCCGCGACCGAGCCCGAAGGTGTCGCCCGTATAGCGTCGGTAGCTTGCGTCCCAGGCGTGCGCGGGGAGCTTCACTCCCCGCGACCGCAGGTGCTTCAGGTACACGCGGAGATACGTCGGCGCATAGTCGCAGGCGTGCAGGAACGTCGGCAGGACCTTGAGCGGCTCGTAGGCGACGATCGTGCCGCGCCTCATCCAGGCACCCGCACGGACGCCGACTGCGCCGCCCAGGACGAGCGTGCCGCCCTTCATCTCCAGTCCGGCGGCGTCGCCGCACGGCCCCATAATGGTGATCAGGCCGCGCCGCATGCGCATGGCCACCTCGACGCCCGCCCTGCCGTCAATGTGGATCTCGCCGCCCCGCATGCCGGTCGGGCTCCCGCGGTATGCGGCGCCGACCTGGCCGCCGGCGTCCCCGTGCACGTGGATCTCGCCGCCGCGCATCTCGGCGCCCACCCAGTCCGCCACGTTGCCGTGGACTGTGATGACGCCGCCCTTCATCCCCGAGCCCAGGTGCATACCGGCGTTGCCGTGGACGGTGAGGGTGCCGGTGCTCATCTCCCTGCCGATCCACTTGACCTTGGCGAGGTCGCCGTGCAGCTCGACGGCATCTCCGCCGTCTCCCTCCACGCTGAAGAAATCGCCGACCCGCGCCGGCCGCTTGCCGGCGAACACCGGCAGATCGAGGATCTCGGCGTTGCTGAGGGTCCCGAGGACGTCAGGGGTGAGGACCTCGGCCTCGATCGGCGTGGCCAGCTTCGCCGTCAGGGTGAGCTTCACCGTGCCGCTGCGCGGGGCCTGCGCCCCGGGCTCCGGCCGGAGGTCGGTCACGGGACGACGCTCGCTGCGGAGTGCGCCCGGCCGCGGCAAGCGCGCCTCGACCCCGGCGAGGATGCGCGTGATGACCTGCTCGTCGGTCGGGTACGGACCCTCGAACGGCGGCCTGACCTTGAGGGGCAGTTCATCCATCCGGTACACGGTGCCGGGCGCGGTGATGCCCGTGGTGGCGGTCGTGATGTGCACCTTGGCCAGCCTGCTCGTGTGCGAGACGTGCGGGTCGATGGCGATCGTCGGCACCGCCGCCATGGTGTCGATGGCCGGTCCGGGCATGGTGGCTCCGGGATCGGCGGCGAGGACGAGCACCGCGTCGACCTCGCGGCGCGTGAGCAGGTCGATGCAGGTGAACTCGCCGGGGTTGTAGCGTGGGTACCCGCGGCTGAAGTCGACGCCGAACGGGTAGCCCGTGAGCCAGCCCGAGACCGCGTCGGCGCCGGTCACGTTGCCGTGTCCGCGCAACGGCATGGCGATGAAACGCGTGTGGTCGTTGAGCTCGACCCCGAGCGTGAGGATCGCGAGCGTGTTGTGGTGCTTGCCGCGGGTCATGGTGAGACCCATGCCGAAGAACATGGCTCCGTAGCGCGCCGCCTTCATGCGCTCAGCCAGGTCAGTGAGCTGCTCGAGCGTGAGTCCTGTCTCGGCGAGACGCTCGGCGTCCACCTCGTGGCCCTTGACCAGTGCGATCAGGGCCGTGAGGGCGTCGAAGTCCCGGCCGGGCCGGATCTGCAGGAAGAGGTCGGCCGTCCTGGTGCTCGGCGTGGGCCGGATGTCGACACAGACCAGCGTCCGGCCCTTGCGACCCTCCGGCACGTACTGCCCCTTGGGCATGGTCGAGTAACGGGTGATGTGGCGCGGGTGGCACTCCATGGGGTTGGCGCCCCAGTAGATGACGAGGTCGGCCCGGTCCTTGATCTCGCCGAGCGTCGCCTTCGACCGGCCTCCCAACTGGGAGGCTAACTCCGTGGGGCCGTGTCAGAGGCTCGAGTGGCTGTCGATCGCCCCCCTCAGGCGCTCGGCGAGGAGCACCGTCAGGCGCTGGGTCTCGCAGGTCGTGTTGCTGAGCCCGTACAGGAGCGGATAGTCGGCCGCGGCGAGGATGTCGACCGCGCGCTCCACGGCCTCGTCGAGGGTCGCCTCGCGGCCGTCGACCAGCGCCGCCGGCTGCCCTGCTCCGGCGCCGTGGCTCGTGAACCACGTGGTGCCCAATCGGCAGGCGCGCTTCGCCTTGACGATGCGGTCGCCCTCGGTATGCAGTTCGATGTCGTCGCAGGTGCACCCGCAGAAGGTGCAGACCGCGTCACTGACGATAGCCACCGTCGCGTTCTCCTCCGTCGGCGCTTACGTTCGGTCCGGTTACGCGTCGCCCTCACGGGGCGGAGCCTGGAACGCTCAGCCGAGGGCGCGACCGCGGTTGCTCCCGCGGACACGCTGCGGCAGCCAGTAGCCGTCGCCGATCGGCTGCCAGGCCGGGAGGTCGTCGCGCTCTCCCGTCGTGGCACTCTCGAAGGACGGCGCCGCAGTCCGCGCCACTGCCTCGTCGTGACCGTCTCTCTTCATGCTCGTCGTGCTCCTTGTCGATCCTTCCGGCGACGTCCGCCGCCGTCAGTCGGAGACCGGCTCCAGCTCGACCTCCCATTGCTTGGAGTCGGGCATGCCGGTCCCGTCGGTCTCGCCGCCCATCATCCTGCTGGTGGGTGGGCCGTAGGGGGCGAAGACGATGCCCGGCGGCAGGTCCCCGGCGGCGCAGACGAAGACGCTCTCGCCCCATTCGGTGCGCACCCGCACGCGGTCGCCCTCGGTGAGGCCGGCCTCCGCGAGGTCGGCCTCGTTCATCTGCAGGGTGCCCACCACGGAGGCGTACTCGTCGCTATGCTTGCCGAGGATCTCCTGGCGCCCCTGCTCGAGGGTGCGGGCCGCGATGAACACGTACTTCATGCGGGCTCTCCTCCGAAGCGGCGACCATGGAGGGGGCCGGAGTGCACATCGTCCGGATGCCCTCGGTCGCCGTGACTGACCCGAGCATACGGGAGACGCTCGACCGGCGCAACGCCGGTCGTGTATACTGCAGGGCGCCGAAAGCGGGAGCTCCGCGAGCGCCCCACCCTGCGCCCATCAGTCGGTCGACAGGGTCGACTCACGAGAAAGGAGATCGTGAGGGCTCGCCGTCGGCGAGCCTTTTTTCGTCTATGGGCAGACCATTCAATCCAAGAGACAGGTTCATGAGGGATCGGGCCAACGAGCCCCGCATCCGCATCAACGACGGCATCACGGTGCCGCAAGTCCGCCTCATCAGCGAGACCGGTGAGCAGTTGGGCATCAAGCCGATCCGCTTCGCCCAGGACTACGCGGCCGACAAGAGCCTCGACCTGGTCGAGGTCGCCCCGAACGCCGACCCGCCCGTGTGCCGGGTCATGAACTACAGCAAGTACCGGTACGAGCTGGAGCTCAAGGCGAAGCAGGCGCGCAAGCACCAGAGCCAGATCGTGGTCAAGGAGATCAAGTTCCGGCCCAAGGTCGGTCAGCATGACTACGAGACCAAGAAGGGGCACGTGCTCCGCTTCCTGGGGCACAAGGACAAGGTGAAAGTGACGATCATGTTCCGGGGTCGTGAGATGGTGCATCCGGAGCGCGGCGAGCAGCTGCTGATGCGGCTCGCCGAGGACGTCAAGGAGTACGGCGTGATCGAGTCCATGCCCGTCCAGGACGGGCGCAACATGGTCATGATGCTCGCGCCGGTGAAGTAGTCGGGAGGAGGTACGGATGCCCAAGACCAAGACCCACAGCGCCTCCAAGAAGCGCTTCCGCGTCACCGCCAACGGCAAGGTGCTCCGTCGCCACGGGATGAAGAGCCATATCCTCGAGCACAAGACCGCGAAGCGTAAGCGGGGCTTCCGCAAGATGTACGACGTCAGCCAGGCCGATACCAAGGGGATCAAGCGCCTGCTCGGGCTCCGCTGAGCCCGCACGTTCCAAGGAGTACGCACAATGTCTCGTGTCAAACGAAGCATCAGCGCGCGCAAGAAGCGCCGCAAGGTGCTGGAGCAGGCCAAGGGTTACCGCGCGACCAAGACCTCCAGCTACAAGCGGGCCAAGGAGCAGGTCCAGCGCAGCGGCCAGTACGCCTACCGCGACCGCCGGGTCCGCAAGCGGGAGTTCCGCAAGCTGTGGATCGTGCGCATCAACGCCGGCGCGCGCGAGAACGGCATGTCCTACAACCAGTTCATGCACGGACTGCAGCTCGCGCAGATCGAGCTTGACCGCAAGATCCTGGCCGAGCTCGCCGTGAACGATCCTTCGTATTTCGCCTCACTGGTCGAGCAGGCCCGGGCGGCGATCGCCGCGGCCAAGGCCGCCTGAGGCCGGGAGCGAGCCGCTTGGGGTTTTCGGCCCACCGCTGACGAGCCCGCAGAACGCCCTCGTCAAACGTGCGGCGTCGCTGCGCCGGCGCAGGTCCCGCGACCGCGAAGGCGCCTTCCTGGCGGAGGGCGCCGACGTGGTCGCGGCCGCGCTCGCCGCAGGCTGGCGGCCGCAGGTCGTGTTCCTGCGCGAGGACGTCGCCGACGACCTCGGCGAGCGCCTTTCCCTCGTGCCGGCCGACCCTGCCGAAGGAGGGCCCAGCCAGGGACCGGGCGCCGCGGCGGGCCCGCCGGCGCCCGGCGTCTTCGTCGTGAGCGACCGCGTCGCCGCGCGTCTCTCCACGCTCGAGACGCCGGTCGACGCGGTCGCCGTGCTGCCGCTGCCCGAGCGACGGGCGGCGGCAGCGCTGGCCGTACCGGGCGGCCCGGCGGGCGGCCGTGATGGGCTGGTCGTCTGCATCGACGGCCTCCAGGACCCCGGCAACGTGGGGACCCTCATCCGCGCGGCGGCCGCCTTCGGAGCGTCCGCCGTCGTCACGTCTCCGGGCGCGGCCGACCCGTACGGCCCCAAGACGGTCCGCGCCGGCATGGGCGCGCTCTTCGCCCTGCCGGTGGTCGCAGGCGTGGAGGTGGCGGAGGTCGTCGAGGGTCTGCCGGACGCCGTGGTGTACGGGCTCGACGCCCACCGCGGCGAACCTCTGGACGCGACGGCGCTGACCCGGCCGGCGGTGCTCGTGGTCGGAGCGGAGCGCGCCGGGCTCTCCGCGGCGGCCGCGCGGCGCGTCGACCATCTGCTCACCATACCGCTCGCGCCGGCCCGGCCCGGCGCGGTCGAGAGCCTCAACGCCGGCGTCGCCGGCGCGATCGCGCTCTACGAGTTCGCGCGCCGGTCCTCCGGCGCCGCCGAAGACCCGTCACGCCGTGCGGACGCGGCGCAGGAAGGATGACCATGGACGACGCGCATCTGCAGGAGTTGAAGCAGCGGGCCCCGGGGCTCGCGGCCATCTACCAGACCGGCCGCGACGCCATCCTGCGCGCGGGCGACCTGGCGGCGCTGGAGCAGGCGCGCGTACAGGTGCTCGGCCGCAAGAGCCCGCTCACCGACTTCCTGCGCTCCATCCCGGGCCTGCCGCCCGAGCAGCGGCCGCTGGTCGGCAAGGGCGGCAACCTCATCCGCAGGGAGTTCGAGGCGCTCGTGGAGGAGCGCGAGGCTGAGCTGAAGCGCGAGGCGCTCTCCGCTTCGCTGGCCCACGAGCGCCTCGACGTGACTCTCCCGGCCCGTCCGTTCCCGGCGGGGCACGAGCACCTCATCACGCAGACGATGCGCGAGGTCGAGGACATCTTCATCGGCCTCGGATACTCCATCGCCGAGGGTCCGGAGGTCGAGCTCGACTACTACAATTTCACGGCGCTCAACACGCCGCCCAGCCACCCGGCGCGTTCGGCGCACGACACCTTCTGGGTGATCGAGCAGCGCGAGACCATGCCCGAGGCGGTCGTGGACGCCGACCGAGGCGTGCTGCTGCGCACCCACACCTCTCCCGTCCAGGTGCGCGTCATGGAGCAGCAACGTCCGCCCGTCTACGTGCTGTGTCCCGGCAAGGTGTACCGGCGCGACTCCGACGCGACGCACACGCCCATGTTCCACCAGATCGAGGGACTGGTCGTGGACGAGGGGATCACGCTGGCCGACCTCAAAGGGACCGTGGCGCACTTCACGCGCGAGTTCTTCGGGCCGGAGCGGCGCATCAGGGTCCGGCCCCACTTCTTCCCGTTCACGGAGCCCAGCATCGAGGTCGACGTGGACTGCGGGCTCTGCGGCGGCGAGGGCTGCCGCTCCTGCAAGTACTCCGGCTGGCTGGAGATCATGGGCGCCGGCATGGTCGACCCGGCGCTCTACGACTTCGTCGACTACGATCCCGAGACGGTGACCGGCTTCGCCTTCGGCATGGGGGTGGAGCGCATGGCCATGCTGCGCCACGGCATCCCCGACCTGCGCCTGTTCTACGACAACGACGTCCGCTTCCTGCGGCAGTTCTGAGGAGGCGGACACGATGAGAGTCCCGTTCAGCTGGATCAAGGAGTACGTCGCTTGGGAGGGCACGGTCGAGGAGATGGCCGAGGTCCTGACCATGAGCGGCACCGAGGTGGAGGGCATCGACCGGGTCGGCGCCCCGCGCGAGGCGGACAACCTGAGCCGCTTCGTGGTCGGCAGGGTCCTCACCAAGGAGAAGCACCCCAACGCCGACCGGCTCAACCTGTGCACCGTCGACGTGGGGGAGAGGCACGGCGGCGTGCGCCAGATCGTCTGCGGCGCACACAACTTCGTCGCCGGGGACGTGGTCCCGGTCTCGCTCAGCGGAGCCGTGCTCGAGAGCGGCCTCAGACTGAAGAAGGCCAACCTGCGCGGGGTCGAGAGCGACGGCATGATCATGAGCGAGCAGGAGCTCGGCTACGAGGACGAGAGCCCGGGCATCGCGGTGCTCCCGGGCGAGTGGGTCGTCGGAGACCCGCTGCAGCGCTACCTGCCGGTGGCCGAGGACGTGCTCGAGCTGGAACTCACCTCGAACCGCCCGGACTGCTTCAGCATCTACGGCATCGCCCGCGAGGTCGCGGCGGCGGCGGGCCTGGACCTGGCGCCGCCGCCCACCGCGCCCGCGGCGGCGTTCGGCGGCGCGCCGGCGGCCGAGGACATCGCGGTCGAGATCGCCGCTCCGGAGCTGTGCCCGCGCTACGGCGCCACCGTGATCCGGGGCGTGCGCATCGGGGACTCGCCGGCGTGGCTCAAGGCGCGCCTCACGCACGCCGGCATGCGGCCCATCGACAACGTCGTCGACGTGACCAACTACGTCATGCTCGCCTACGGGCAGCCGCTGCACGCGTTCGACGCCGGCAAGATCCGCGGCGGCAGGCTGATCGTCCGCCGGGCCGCGGCGGGCGAGAGGATCGTCACGCTGGACGGCGTGGAACGCACACTCGACGACCAGATGCTCGTGATCGCCGACGTCGAGCGCGCGCTGGTGATCGCCGGCGTCTTCGGCAGCCGGGACGCCGAGATCGACGAGCGCACCACCGACATCGTGCTCGAGGCGGCCAACTTCGCCGGGCCGAGCATCCTGCGCACCGAGATGCACACCGGCATCCGCAGCGAGGCGAGCAACCGGTTCGAGAAGGGCATCGACCCGCATCTGGTGCCCGGCGCACTCGACTTCGCCGGCCGGCTGTTGGCGGAGCTGTGCGGAGGCACCGTCGCCCCCGGCATGGTGGACGTCGGCGGCGTCCCGCCGGCGCCGACGGCCATACGTTATCGCCCGGGGCGCACCGACGCCCTGCTCGGTTACGAGATCCCCGCCTCCGAGCAGGCCGCCATCCTGCGGCGGCTCGAGTGTGCGGTGGGTCCCGCCGGGCGGACCGCGGGGGAGGCCGAGGCGGCCGGCGCCGGGGGCGTCGTACCGCCCGACGACGGCGATCGCGGATGGGCCGTCGTCGCGCCCACGTTCCGCCCGGACCTCACCCGTGAGGTCGACCTCGCCGAGGAGGTCGGGCGCATCGCCGGCTACGCCCGGGCGCCCGAGACGCTGCCCCGGCACGCCACCGCGGGCGGCCTCACCAGGGAGCAGCGTGTGCGGCGTGCGGTACGCCGCGCCCTCGTGGGGTGCGGGCTCGATGAGGCGATCACCTACAGCTTCGTCGCCGACGACGCGCTGACGCCGCTCGGCCTGCCTGAGGGTGATGCCCGGCTCGACCCGGTGAGACTCTCCAACCCCATGAGCGGCGACCAGTCGGTCCTGCGCACCATGCTCCTGCCCGGCCTGCTCAAGACGGCGGCGGACAACGTGGACAGGCTCAACGATCCGCCCAACCTGTTCGAGCTCGGCAGAGTCTATCTGTGGGACGAGCCGATCCCGGCGCCGGCACACGCGGCCGAGCCGGGCGCCGTGCTGCCGCACGAGTCCGAGGCGATCGGCATCGTGCTCTCGGGTCCGCTCGAGCCCGAGGGCTGGACCGGAGCCCCGCGCCCGGCCGACTTCTTCACGCTCAAGGGGTGTGTGGATGCGCTGCTCGGAGCCGTCGGGCTGAACGGCGAGTACGTGCCGCTCGGGGATGCAGCGCAGCAGGCTCCCTACCTGCATCCGGGCAAGTCGGCCGTGGTGAGCGTCAAGGGCGCGGGGGAGACCGGCGTTCTCGGCCAGGTTCGGCCGGACGTGGCGGCCGCGTACGGCCTCGAGGGGCTCGAGGTCTACGCCGCGACACTCGACGACCGTTTCGTCGCGGCCGCGCTACAGGTCATCGCCTTCCGCGACCTCGGCGCATATCCGCCGGCGGCGCAGGACCTGGCCGTCGTGGTGGGCCGCGCCGTGCCGGCTGCCACCGTGGTCGAGGTGGCGCATCGCGCAGGCGGCAAGCTGGTCCGCAGCGTGCGCGTCTTCGACGTCTACGAGGGCGACCAGGTGCCGGCCGACAAACGCTCTCTCGCGCTGCGTGTGGTCATGCGTTCGCCCGAGCGCACGCTCAAGGAGAAGGACATCGCCGGCGTGCGCGCCAGGATCCTCAAGGCGCTCGAGAGGGAGTTCCAGGCGACGCTGCGGTGAGCCGGCAGCGGGCGGGCGGACCCCGGAGGGACCACCCGCCGCCTGGGGATGACGGACCGAGTGCCCGACGTGGCGGACGCCACCTGACGGACAGGATCGAGGCCGGCATCGCAGCGGCGGCACGGACCGTGCCGCCCAGGGGCGGCGTCGACGCCGCCGACCGTTTCGTGGCCGTCATCCGCACCGCACCGTCGGCCACTCCCTCGACCGGGTCGCGGTGGGCGGCCGGGGATCGACCGCCGACACAGTCGTCGGTCTCCGCAAGCGCGCCTCGGACGTGGAGCCGAGGGAGGAGGGAGTGCCGGGCCTGGGCGAAGCGCTGGACGTCGTGCTGCCGGCGCCCACTCTCCCCATCACAGCCGAAGAGAAGGACTCGACCCGGATCGAGGTGGCCGTGCGTGGCCGCGGTCCGAACCGAGGCGGCAGCATGCAGGTCGTCGGCCAGGCGCTCAGGCCGTCCATCGTGGTCTAAGGGCAAGATGTTCACGCGACGCCCTGTCGCAGGGTGTATTCTATGCAGCCGAGCATCGAAGTGATGCAGAGTCCGACGACACGGAGCACGGCGGTCCCGAACGGAGGAGATGCACACGCCATGGATCGGCGGGCGACGATGAGCAAGGCGGAACGCCAGCGGCTCATCCAGACGGTGGTGCAGCAGCGCGACGTGGCCACGCAGCGCGAGTTGGTCAACGCGCTCAGCGTCCTCGGCTGCGAGGTCACCCAGGCCACCGTTTCGCGCGACATCCGCGAGCTCGACCTGCAGAAGGTGCGCACGCATCTGGGCAGGGCCAAGTACGTCCTCAGTGCGCGCGAGCGGCCCAAGGACCCCGAGCAGGCGGCGCGCCATGTGCTGCGCGACTTCGCCCTGTCCACGGCCGTCTCTCAGCAACTGATCGTGGTGCGCTGCGAGATAGGTACCGCGTCCACGGTCGCACGGCAGATCGACAACCTGAACCACGCAGACATCGTCGGCACCCTCGCCGGCGACGACACCTTCGTCATCATCATGGAGACGGCCGACAAGGCGCGCGAGATGCAGCGCTACGTCGACCGTCTCCGGGAGGCGTAACACGGGGCGTCGGCTCGCACGCGCCGCCCTCGCCGCACACCCCCGCCCCTGACCGCCTCGTCAAGTCTCGCCACACCCCGTCGACCCCCCGCGCCGTTCCGCCCCCGTCCTGCGGGTCCGCTACACTCGATGCGGCGGATCCCACGCCGACATGTCAGACCAGGAGGACCCGTTGAGCACGCACGACCGTCTTCCGCCGGCGTCGAACCGGCTTCCGCAGGCGTTCTTCGCGCGGCCCGTCCTCGAGGTGGCGCGCGACCTCATCGGCTGCACCTTCCTCTTCCGTGGGGCGGGAGGCCGGATCGTCGAGGTCGAGGCGTACCGCCAGGACGACCCCTGCTGCCATGGCCATCGCGGCAAGACCGCCCGCAACGCCGGCCTCTTCGGTCCCCCAGGCCGCCTGTACGTCTACTTCACCTACGGTATGCACTTCTGCGCCAACGTGGTCTGCGAGGCGGATGGGGTGGCGGCGGGGGTGCTGCTCCGTGCGCTCGTCCCCGAGTACGGCCTCGAGGAGATGATCGGACGGCGCGGGGTGACCGAGCCGCGACTGCTGACCTCCGGCCCGGCCCGGCTCGCCCAGGCTCTCGGCATCGACCGTTCCCACGGCGACCTGCCCGTGTGGTCGCCGCCGCTCGCGATCCTGCCGCGGCCGTCGGGCGCGCCGGAACCCGAGGTCGTGACCACGGCGCGCATCGGCGTCCGCGGGGGCGACCAGAGGCCATGGCGCTTCGTCGACTCCGGGAGCCGCTTCCTCTCCCGGCCGCTCTCGCGCACTCCCCTCCTGCCCTCTGGGTAAGATAGGGGGGATCCGACCCACCATCACGCATCTGCGTCCGCGCCGGACCTTCCGGGCGGGCGCACGCTCCAGCAGAAAGGGACCACCGTGAAGCTCCGCGAGATCTACGAGACCGCCGTCCGCATGGGCATCGAATCAGACCCCCGCGGCAAGGACGGCATCGACGATCACCTCGCCCGCCGGAAGAAGCGCCACGACGCTCTGCCGGACCACCTCAAGCAGCTCGCCGATCCGGAGGAGCTCACCAACCCGTTCTCCGACACCCGCATCTACGTGGGCGACCCGGAGACCGAGGTCACGACGCTGCTCGGCGGGATCGACATGAACACCGGCGAGGTGCTGCTCGCCGACCGGCTGCGCGAGAAGGGCGTCCCTGTCGACGCCATCTACACGCATCACCCGGAGTCATGGGGCCTCACCCGGCTCGACGACGTCATGGAGCTCCAGGCGGACATCTGGTCGACGCTCGGGGTGCCGATCCAGGCCGGCGAGAAGCTCATCTTCGAGCGCATGGACGAGGTCAGGCGGCGCCTCATGCCGCTCAACTACGACCAGGCCGTCGACGTCGCCCGTCTGCTCGACGTGCCCTTCTTCTCCGCCCATACGCCCACCGACAACCTGGTCACCGAGTTCCTCGGCCGGTGGTTCGCCGAGAAGGAGCCCGCCACCATCGAGGACGTGGAGAAGGCGCTGCTCGAGCTCCCCGAGTACCGCATCGCGGCGCAGAAGGGCGCGGGGCCGTACACCGGCAAGAGCAGCGGGACGTCGCGCGCCGGCAGGATCTGGGTCGACATGACCGGCGGCACCGAGGGGCCCAAGAAGGTCATGGAGAGGCTGGCCGACGCCGGAGTGGGCACCATCGTCGGCATGCACATGGGGCAGGAGCTTCGCGACGAGGCGGACAAGCACAGCATCCACGTGATCATCGCGGGACACATGAGCAGCGACTCGCTCGGAGTCAACCTGTTCCTCGACGAGCTCGAGCGCAACGGGGTGAAGACGATCCCCACCAGCGGACTGATCCGTGTCCACCGCGACGAGCGCGGCGAGGTGACGGGCGAGGAGCCGGGCGCGCTGCCGGCCCGCTGACGCCCGGCCGGTGCCGGCGAGCCGTACCGATGTCGACGCCCGCGCAGTCGACACGATCGGGGGCGGCGACCGCCGTCGAGCTGTTGGCCCCGGCCGGGGGGCCGCGCGCCCTTCGCGCGGCCCTCTCCGCCGGGGCCGACGCCGTGTATTTCGGGCTGCAGCGCTGGAGCGCCCGCGCCTTCGCCGCGAACTTCGCCGGGGAGGCGGCCACTGAGGCGGTGGAGACGGCGCACCTGTACGGGGCCCGCGCCCACCTGGCGCTCAACACGCTGCTCAAGGACGACGAGGTGGAGCCGGCGCTCGCGGCGCTGGAGGCGCCGTACCGCGCCGGCCTCGACGCCCTCATCGTCGCCGACCTCGGGTTCGCCGCGCGCGCGCGCGTGGAATACCCGGACCTGGCGCTGCACGCGAGCACCCAGCTCAACCCGCACGGGTCGGCGCAGCTGGCGGCGTTGGCGCGACTGGGGTTCTCGCGCGTGATCCTGGCGCGCGAGCTCAGCCTCGCCGAGATCGCCGCCCTGCAGCCGAGCGGCCTGGAGCTGGAGGCCTTCGTCCACGGGGCGCTGTGCTACGGGTACTCGGGCGACTGCCTGCTCAGCAGCATGGTCGGCGGCCGCAGCGGCAACCGCGGCCGCTGCAGCCAGTCGTGCCGGCTGCGGTACGCCCTGGGCCGCCCGGACGCGGCGCAGCTCGAGCCGTCGCGCGTCATGTCGGCCCGCGACCTCGCGGCCGTCGCCGTCCTGCCGGACCTGCTGGCCGCCGGCGTGAGCAGCTTCAAGATCGAAGGCCGCATGAAGGACGCCGCCTACGTCGGGGTCACCACGTCGGTGTACCGGGAGGCCCTCGACGCCGCCGTCGCGGACCCGGAGGGGTTCTCGGTGCGGCCGGAGTGGCGGGCGCGACTCGAGCAGAGTTTCTCGCGCTCCTTCACGACCGCGCATCTCGAAGGACGTCACCACGAGGTGCGCAGCGGCGGCCGCGGCGGTCACCGCGGGGTGCCGGTCGGCCGGGTGAACCGGGTGGACGAGGAGACCGGCGCGGTGGAGGTCAGGCTCAGCAAGCCCGTGTCGGAGGGCGACGTGGTGCACTTCTACACCCCGTGGGGCCAGACGGAGCCGCGCCGGCTGGAGGTGGGCGGCGATACACGGATCACGCTCCGCGTACGGGAACGCGTCGCGCTCAAGGATCGCCTGTTCCGGCTCTCGGCGGCCGACGTCGACGAGCTCGGCCGTGCCCTCGTCACGGGACGGCTGAGCAAGCGGCCGGTCACGGTCGACATGCGTCTCAGCGGTGAGGAGGGCTCCCCGGCCGAGCTGGTCGTGACCGACGCCGCCGGGCAGTCCGTGACGGTGTGCGGCGCGGCCCCGCTCGTGGCGGCGCGCAAGGTCGCGCTCACTGCGGCCGGCGCCGCCGACGCGCTCGGAGCTCTCGGCGGCACGCCGTTCGTGCTCGGCGCGCTCGATTTCGCCGTGCGCGGGGAGGTGTTCCTCCCGGTCGGCGAGCTCAAAGGTCTGCGCCGGCGGGCGGTGGCGGCGCTCGGTGAACGGCGCGTGGCCGCGCGCCGCCGGTCCGGCGTCGCCGTCAGGACGGAGACGGGGGAGGCCGGCGTCCGGACGGCGGTCTCCGGCCCGTCCCGCTCCGTCCCCGCGCCGCGCGTGGTCGTGCGTCTCCGTCCGGGAGAGTCGCCGCCGCCGCTGCCGCGCGGCGGCGTCTGGTGTCTCGACGTGCTCGCCGGCGACGACCCCGACGCGGTCGCTCGCGCCCGGCAGATCCTCGCGGCCTCAGGCGCCGCGGTGCGGGTGCGACCTCCGGAGGTGCTCTACGACGCCGAGGAGGAATGGATCGCGGCGATCCTGGCACCGCCCTGGGACGCCGTGGTCGTGCGCAACCTTGGCCTCCTGGGCCGGTCGGCGGCTCCGATCGTCCTCGAGTACCCGTTGCAGGGTCTGAACGGCTCGACAGCAGGCGCCCTCGTCGGGCTCGCCGGCGGACCGCCCGCCGCGGTGGTGCTCTCGCCGGAGGTGTCTCTGGCGGAGGTCCCGGCCGTGGCCCGGGCGCTGGCGGCCACAGCCGGGTCACCGCCGCTCGAGATCGTCGCGTTCGGCCGACAGCAGGTCCTGTACACACGCGACCTGCTCGGCCGTGTCGAAGGGCTCTACGAGGCGCCCGGCCCCGGGGAGCACGTCCCTCTCGTGCTCGAGGACGCCAAGGGCTTCGTGTTCCCCGCCATGGCGGGTACGGGCGGCACCCGGATCTTCAACGCCCGGGTCACCAACCTCGCCCCCAACCTGGCGGAACTGCACGCCGCCGGCGTCGGCACCTTCATCGTCGAGTCATCGGCCATGGACGCGGCCGAGCGCGCCGCCTTCGCGGAGGGCGGCCTCGAGGCGCTCGCCCCGTTCGCCTCACGGGAGCGCTCCACGACGGGCCATCTGTTCCGGGGCGTCGCCTGAGCACGCCCGGCCCGTCGGCGGCCCTGTGCTATCATCCATCGCGGCCGCGCCGTCGGCGCCGGCTCCCGGGCGCGGCGCCGCCGCCGGCCCCGCGCCAGCGTCCGCCGGCCGGCCGCAACCACCGTCCCCGCAGGAAAGGAAGAGACGTGGCGGACCCGCGCCTCCTCGACGACCTCCTGGTCGGCGCCGTCGACGTGCTCCCCGAGGGGGCGCTCGAGGCCAAGCTGGACCTGGCCGAGCGCGAGCGCCGACCGCTGCGCGTCAAGCTCGGCGTGGACCCCACCGCCCCGGACATCCACCTCGGTCACACAGTCGTCCTCAACAAGCTGCGCCAATTCCAGGACGCGGGCCATGTGGCGGTGCTGATCATCGGCGACTACACGGCTCGCATCGGTGACCCATCGGGGCGGAGCAAGACGCGGCCGCGCCTCGACGGGGCCGTCATCGACGCCAATGCGGAGACGTACAAGGAGCAGGCGTTCCGGGTGCTCGACGACGACCCTGAGAGGCTCGAGATCCGCTACAACGGGGAGTGGCTCGCGCCGCTGACCATGGAGCAGCTGTTCGAGATCACGGCGACGACCACGGTCGCCCGCATCCTGGAGCGCGACGACTTCGCCAGGCGCTGGGCCGCGCATCAGCCCATCAGCATGCTGGAGATGCTCTATCCGTTCGCCCAGGGCTACGATTCCGTGGCCGTCAGGGCCGACATCGAGCTCGGCGGCACCGACCAGGTGTTCAACCTGTTCATGGGACGCGACCTCCAGACCTACTTCGGGCAGGAGCCCCAGGCCGTCCTGACCATGGACATCCTGCCGGGCACCGACGGCGTGGAGCGCATGAGCAAGAGCGTGGGCAACTACATCGGCGTGGACGAGGACCCCCGCGACATGTACGGCAAGGTCATGAGCATCCCCGACGCCGCGATCCTGACCTACTTCCGGCTGCTCACACCGCACCACGCCGACGAGCTCGCGGCGCTGCAGCGGGAGTACGACGAGGGCGCCGTCAATCCGCGCGACCTGAAGGCGCGCCTCGCGCGCGAGATCATCACGCGGTTGCGCGGCGCCGAGGCCGCGGCGGCGGCGGAGGCCCACTTCGACAGCGTCTTCCGCCGCCGCGAGTCCGCCGCCGACCTGCAGGAGCTCGAGCTCCGGCCCGACGACGTAGAGGCCGACGGCGGGGTCTTCCTGCCGGCCGTGCTCGAGCGCTGGTTCGGGCAGACGCGCAGCGAGTGGCGGCGGCGCATCGTCCAGGGCGGCGTGAGCCTGGACGGCGAGCCGGTCTCCGCCCTCGCCGTCCCCGTCGCCGCCCTGGCCGGCAGGCACCTCAAGGCCGGCAAGTCGGCCACGGCGCAGGGCGTGGTCAGGGGCCTGTAGCGGCCACGCGGCACGTCCTGAGGGGGATCTTCGCGCAACAGGTTGACACGCCCTTTTCAGCGGGTATACTCCCTGAGCGCTTCAGGAGTCCGCTCGTCGCAGGCACAGTCCAGACGATGACCAAGAGCGCGGATCGTTTGAACGGCTCGGCGCCCTCCTGTATAGTAGGGAGTCCCTGCCGGGACGTGAGGTGAGGCAAGCCCTGACCCCAGCACCTGTGCGGGGGATGGTGCGCGCCGAAACCGGCTCGGACGATCAGCCAAGTGCCCACGGGCACGAGGTCTTTGAAAACTGAACAGGATGAGGAAGCCGGTCAGTCGGCGTCGCCCGCGAGGCGGCACGGCGACCGGTGGACGCCAGTGCGCCTGGCATGCTCTCGGGCATGCCTGGTTCATACGATCTACCCGTCAGTGACGCCGATTGCTGACCGGCGGCCTTCGGGCCGGCGGATCCGGCGCCACAGACACCGAGGCGACTCGTCGCCTCGGCTTTGAGCTTTCGAGCTCTCTATCATGCTTGTCCCGCGCCTTCGGGCGCGAGCACCAAGTCATCACGGAGAGTTTGATCCTGGCTCAGGACGAACGCTGGCGGCGTGCTTAACACATGCAAGTCGAGCGAGAAAGCCCCTTCGGGGGTGAGTACAGCGGCGAACGGGTGAGTAACACGTGGGCAACCTGCCCCGGAGACTGGGATAACGTCCCGAAAGGGACGCTAATACCGGATGATGCGTGACCTGCCAAGTGGGTCACGTCAAATGGTAGCCTCGGCCTCTGCTCCGGGATGGGCCCGCGCCGGATTAGCTTGTTGGTGAGGTAACGGCTCACCAAGGCGACGATCCGTAGCTGGTCTGAGAGGACGATCAGCCACACTGGGACTGAGACACGGCCCAGACTCCTACGGGAGGCAGCAGTGGGGAATCTTGCGCAATGGGCGAAAGCCTGACGCAGCAACGCCGCGTGAGCGAAGACGGCCTTCGGGTTGTAAAGCTCTGTCAGGAGGGACGAAGCCACTCGGGTGAACAGCCCAGAGGGTGACGGTACCTCCACAGGAAGCCCCGGCTAACTACGTGCCAGCAGCCGCGGTAATACGTAGGGGGCGAGCGTTGTCCGGAATCATTGGGCGTAAAGCGCGTGTAGGCGGCCGACCAAGTCCGGTGTGAAAGCTCAGGGCTCAACCCTGAGTCTGCACTGGAAACTGGCCGGCTTGAGTCCGGAAGAGGAGACTGGAATTCCTGGTGTAGCGGTGAAATGCGCAGATATCAGGAAGAACACCGGTGGCGAAGGCGGGTCTCTGGGACGGTACTGACGCTGAGACGCGAAAGCGTGGGGAGCAAACAGGATTAGATACCCTGGTAGTCCACGCCGTAAACGATGGGCACTAGGTGTGGGAGGTGTCGACTCCTTCCGTGCCGTAGCTAACGCATTAAGTGCCCCGCCTGGGGAGTACGGCCGCAAGGCTAAAACTCAAAGGAATTGACGGGGGCCCGCACAAGCAGCGGAGCATGTTGTTTAATTCGACGCAACGCGAAGAACCTTACCTGGGTTTGACATGACCGTGTAACTCCTGGAAACAGGAGCCCCTAGCAATAGGCACGGCCACAGGTGGTGCATGGCTGTCGTCAGCTCGTGTCGTGAGATGTTGGGTTAAGTCCCGCAACGAGCGCAACCCCTGTCCTATGTTGCCAGCGGGTAATGCCGGGGACTCATAGGAGACTGCCGGTGACAAACCGGAGGAAGGTGGGGATGACGTCAAGTCAGCATGCCCCTTATGTCCAGGGCTACAAACGTGCTACAATGGCCGGTACAAAGGGCTGCAATGCCGCAAGGTGGAGCGAATCCCAAAGAGCCGGTCCCAGTTCGGATTGGAGGCTGAAACTCGCCTCCATGAAGCAGGAGTTGCTAGTAATCGCAGATCAGCAATGCTGCGGTGAATACGTTCCCGGGCCTTGTACACACCGCCCGTCACACGATGAGAGTCGGTAACACCCGAAGCCGGTGGGCCAACCCGCAAGGGAGGCAGCCGTCGAAGGTGGGATCGGCGATTGGCGTGAAGTCGTAACAAGGTAGCCGTAGCGGAAGCTGCGGCTGGATCACCTCCTTTCTAGGGAGCGCGGCGGCATCCACCGCCGTGAGCACGGCCCTCAGATGTCGCGACGACGTGGCCTCCGGGCTTTTCCGTCGCGGCGGGGCGCCGTCCTCTGGAAACTCCATGTCGACCACTGACGTCCCCGTCCGCGCCCGGCTCACAACGGGTGTCGGGCGGCCTCATTCCTGTTCAGTTTTGAGAGATCCGCCGTCTTCGTTCGCGAAGCGGCCCCAGGTGTGCCGGCACGCCGGCGCGGACCTTGAAAACTGCAGAGTGGCAAAGAAGTTCTTTCGGTCAAGATACAAAGAGCCATTGGCGGATGCCTTGGCGCCAGGAGTCGATGAAGGACGTGGCCGGCTGCGATAAGCCTCGGTGAGGTGCTGAACAACCTTCGACCCGGGGATTTCCGAATGGGGGAACCCACGTGCGGTAATGCGCACGTACCCCTGCCTGAACACATAGGGCAGGAGGAGACAAGCTGGGGAACTGATACATCTTAGTACCCAGACGAAAGGAAAGAAACCTCGACTCCCTGAGTAGTGGCGAGCGAAAGGGGAACAGCCCAAACCGACCAGGTGCGATTAGGTGCAGCTCTAATCTGGTCGGGGTTGCAGGGCTCGGCTTCACCGTTCTGCATGGCGGTGGGGGAGTCACAAAGGATCGCGGTAGCAGAAGAGCCTGGAACGGCTCACCACAGAGGGCAAACGTCCCGTATGCGAAACCCCGATCCCTCCCTTGTCGAGTCCCTGAGTACGGCCGCACACGTGAAACGCGGTCGGAACCCGCGGGGACCACCCCGTAAGGCTAAGTACTTCCTGGCGACCGATAGCGGACCAGTACCGTGAGGGAAAGGTGAAAAGAACCCCGGAAGGGGAGTGAAATAGAACCTGAAACCAATGGCTTACAAGCGGTCAGAGCACGGCTTGCCGTGTGATGGCGTACTTTTTGCATAACGGACCGGCGAGTTACTCGTCTCTGGCAAGGTTAAGGAAACGGAGCCGTAGCGAAAGCGAGTCTGAATAGGGCGTTAGTCAGAGGCGGTAGACCCGAAACTGCGTGATCTATCCATGGGCAGGCTGAAGCGGGGGTAAGACCCCGTGAAGGGCCGAACCCACGTAGGTTGAAAACTGCGGGGATGACCTGTGGATCGGAGTGAAAGGCTAATCAAACGCAGAGATATCTGGTTCTCTCCGAAATATATTTAGGTATAGCCTCATGCGTTCAATCGTGGCTGTAGAGCACTGTTTGGCCTAGGGGGCCCACCAGCTTACCGAAGTCAGACAAACTCCGAATACCACGATTCCAGAGCATGGGAGTCAGACTGCGGGGGATAAGCTTCGTAGTCGAGAGGGAAACAGCCCAGACCACCAGCTAAGGTCCCTAAGTGCTAGCTAAGTGGCAAAGGATGTGGGAGTGCACGGACAACCAGGATGTTGGCTTAGAAGCAGCCATCATTGAAAGAAAGCGTAATAGCTCACTGGTCAAGTGTTCCTGCGCCGATAATGTAACGGGGCTCAAGCTAGCTACCGAAGCTGTGGACTTCAGCGCAAGCTGGAGTGGTAGGAGAGCGTTCCCAGGCCGCTGAAGCGGCGGCGACAAGCCAGCCGTGCAGGCCTGGGAAGTGAGAATGCCGGTATGAGTAACGAAAGTGAGGCGAGAAACCTCACCGCCGAATGCCCAAGGGTTCCTGGGTAAAGCTAATCTTCCCAGGGTCAGTCGGGACCTAAGCCGAGGCCGACAGGCGTAGGCGATGGACAACGGGTTGATATTCCCGTACCACCGACGTGCGTTATCACCGATGGGGGGACGCGGTAGGTAAAGCGGACCATGGCGTTGGTCGACCATGGACAAGCGCGTAGGACGGCGTGCAGGAAAATCCGCACGCCTCAAGTCTGAGACGTGATGTCAGCTGGCGTAAGCCGGCGAGCCGCTGGATCCATGCCGCCGAGAAAAGCCTCTAGGGAGTGCGCTCGGTGCCCGTACCAAAACCGCCACAGGTGGGCAAGTAGAGAATACTAAGGCGATCGAGAGAACCCTCGTTAAGGAACTCGGCAAAATGGCCTCGTAACTTCGGGAGAAGGGGCGCCCTGCCCGGTGAAGCTGCTTGCCGGCTGAGCGGGGCGGGGCCGCAGAGAATTGGCCCAAGCGACTGTTTACCAAAAACATAGGTCTCTGCTAAGTCGAAAGACGACGTATAGGGGCTGACGCCTGCCCGGTGCCGGAAGGTTAAGAGGAGGTGTTAGCCAATCGCAAGAAAGGCGAAGCACTGAATTGAAGCCCCGGTAAACGGCGGCCGTAACTATAACGGTCCTAAGGTAGCGAAATTCCTTGTCGGGTAAGTTCCGACCTGCACGAATGGCGTAACGA
>Ga0123327_1000677_pt1 | contig 31491 bp, 28 predicted proteins | sample BioC13SIPDNA_4_FD_89701 | JGI IMG/M metagenome (GOLD analysis project Ga0123327, IMG submission 89701) | Anaerobic biogas reactor microbial communites from Washington, USA - Biogas_R1_B C13 SIP DNA | ecosystem: Engineered > Bioreactor > Anaerobic > Unclassified | place: Washington, USA...
GAAGATCCCGACGGGGTGCCGATCGATATTTTCGTTTTCGGCGGCCGGCGCACCAAGCTGGTGCCGCTGGTCACCCAGGCGTTTGACTGGGATCACGGCGTCTACATGGGCGCCACGGCCGCGTCGGAAGCCACGGCGGCCGCGCTGGATGTCAAGAAAGCCATTCGCCGCGATCCGATGGCCATGCTGCCGTTCTGCGGCTACCACATCGGCGACTACTGGCAGCACTGGTTCGACATGGGCGACAGGCTCGGCGAAAAAGCCCCGCAGATCTTCTATGTGAACTGGTTCCGAAAGTCCCCGGATGGCCAGTGGCTGTGGCCGGGATTCGGCGAGAATTCCCGCGTCCTGAAGTGGATGTGCGAGCGCCTTGAAGGCAAGGCCGACGGCGTCGAAACGCCGGTCGGCATCGTGCCGAAGGCCGGCGAGCTGGATGTCAGCGGCCTGGAAATCAGCAACGCCGAAATCGCCGAACTGCTTCGCATCGACGAAGAGGGCTGGAAGAGCGAAGTGCCCGAGATCGAGGAATTCCTGAACAAGGCGGGCGACCGCCTGCCGGCCCGCATGAAGAACCAGCTCGCCGAACTCAAGAAACGCGTCGGCCTCGGATAATCGCCGCCCCCGCGAATCGGTAAAGCGCACGAATCCGCCGTCCTTCGTGGACGGTGGATTCTTTTTGCGGTACGCTTAATTGATGTTGTGTCCCCAACCTACTGACCACGGATGAAAAAGAATCTCTCCATCCGATATTTCGCCCTGGTGGGCCCTTCCCGCGGCACCCGGACCGACCGCTATGAGACCGAGGCGGAAACCGCGCGCCAGCTCCTTCATGAAATCCAGGCCAACCGGAAAATCCCCCTGTCCACCCACATCGTCAAGGCCGCCATCAACAACGAATTCGTCGAATGGGACGCCCCCATCCGCGACGGCGACCAGATCACCCTCCTGCCCCCCTTCTCCGGCGGCTGACCGCCCGCTTCCTTCCATCCCCGCCTCGTCCCGTTTTCCCCAGACCCCCGCGCCCTCGCACCGAGGGTGAATCAAGCCCCCTCCCCCCAGACCCCCACGGCCTTGCGCCGTGGGTGAATCAGGTCCGTCTATCCACCCTCTCACCCGTCATTCCATCCTCCCAATCTCCCTCCCTCCCCCCCCCCATCATTCCCACATTCCATCATTCCATTTCTTCCTCTCCTTCTTCCCTCCTCTCCCCCCTCCCTCTTCAACAAAAACCGGCCCGCCCCTTTTTTGCAGGGACGGGCCGTGCAGGCGCGCCGAAGCGAACGGCTACGCCTTGGCGCTTTCCTTCTCCTGGAACAGGTGGCGGTTCAGCGCGTTGATGTAGGCCTTGGCCGACGCCATGACAATATCGATGTCCGATCCTTTCGCCGCCACCAGGTCGTCGCCGAACTTCACCTGCATCGAGGCCTCGCCCAGCGCATCCTCGCCGTGCGTCACCGCCTGCATCGCAAACGACTTCAACTCGCCCTTGATTCCGGTCAGGCGTTCGATCGCCTTCAGCGCGGCCTCCACCGGACCGGCGCCCGTCGCCGAATCCTGCGTGACCTGCCCGGCTTTCTCGATCTGCACCGTCGCCGTCGGAATCGTCTGGTTTCCCGCCGACACCTGCAGGCACCGGATCGCATAGACCTTCGGAATGTCCGATATGTACTCGCGCAGCAGTTCGACGATGTCGTCGTCGTACACCACCTTTTTCTTGTCCGCCAGCGCGATGAAGGCGTCATAGACGCCCTGGAGCTGATCGGGACTGACCTTGATGCCCATGCGGTGCAGATGCGCGGAGAATCCCGCGCGCCCGCTGTGCTTGCCCAGCACCAGGTCCGTGCCCGTCACCACCCCCACGTCCTCGGGACGCATGATCTCGTAGGTCTCGCGGTGCTTGAGCATGCCGTCCTGGTGGATGCCCGACTCGTGTGCAAAGGCGTTGGCGCCCACGATCGCCTTGTTCCGCTGGACCATCATGCCCGTCAGCTGGCTTACCAGGCGGCTCGCCGGAAACAGCTCCTGCGTCTTCACCCGGCTCTGAATGCCGTAGTGGTCCGCGCGCACCTTCAGCGCCATCACCAGCTCCTCCAGCGAGCAGTTGCCCGCCCGCTCGCCGATGCCGTTGATGGTGCATTCCACGCCGCGGGCGCCGCATTCGATCGCCGCCAGCGAATTCGCCACCGCCAGGCCCAGGTCGTTGTGACAGTGCACGTGCACCACCACGTTTTTCAGCTCCGGCACCATCTCGTGCAGGCGGGTCAGCAGCGTCCGGAACTCCTGCGGCACCGTGAACCCCACCGTGTCCGGTATGTTGATCGTCGTGGCTCCCGCCGCGATCACCGCCCGCACCACCTCCGCCAGGAACTCCGGCTCCGTCCGTGACGCATCCTCCGGGCTGAACTCAATGTCCTCGCAGAAGCGCTTCGCGTAGCTCACGCCTTCCACCGCCTGGCGGATGATCTCGTCCTTCGCCTTCTTCAGCTTGAATTCGCGGTGGATCGCGCTCGTTGCCAGGAACACGTGAATCCGCGCCCGGTCCCCCGCCGGCTTCAGGGCCTCCGCACAGGCATCAATGTCCTTTTTCACGCAACGCGCCAGCCCGGCGATCCGGCACTTCTTGATTTCCGCAGCGACCCGTTTCACCGCCTCGAAGTCCCCCGGCGACGCCGCCGGAAACCCCGCCTCGATGATGTCCACTTTCAGTTTTTCCAGCTGCCGGGCCACCTGCAGTTTCTCCTGCAGGCCCATGCTCGCCCCGGGGCATTGCTCCCCGTCGCGCAGCGTCGTATCGAAAATAATCACATGGTTCGGTTTTTTCATTTCCCTGGTTTCCTGTCGTCGGGGTTGTTTTCTGCCGGCGGGCCGCAAAAAACCCGCCAAGATTTCTCTTCGGCGGGCTTTCCGGGGAGCAGACGGCTCCGGGGACTCATCCAGCGCAACACCCGCCGCCCGCCGTGGCACGGGTGTCGCCGCGCAACGCCAGAAGGGCCAGGGCCTGGATGGAGATACTCGTCATGACGGGGGGGAATAAACCACGCCATGTCCCGGCTGTCAAGCCGGCGGGAACGCCGAATGATTGTTTTATAAAACAATCACAAGGCGCCGCCGGGAATCATTCCTGGACGGTTCGCAGGCGGGGGTCCAGCGCGTCGCGCAGGGCGTCGCCCAGCAGGTTGAACGCCAGCACCACGGCGAAGATGGAGACGGTCACGGCCGCCAGCTCCCACCACATGCCCTGCCAGAGGCGCAGGCGCGCCGACGAAATCATCGTGCCCCAGCTCGGTTCCCCCTGGGCCCCGATGCCCAGAAAGCTCAAAAAGACCTCCGTGCCGATGGCGGCCGGAAACCGCAGGGTAAAGCTCACCAGCGCCACATGGATCACGTTGGGCAGGATGTGGCGGAACAGAATCCGCCCGTGCGAGAAGCCCAGGGCCCGCGCCGCGCGGACATACCCCCGGCTCTTCTGCTGGATCACCTCCGCGCGAATCAGCCGGCACACCCCCACCCACGTCGTCAGGCCGATCGCCAGGAACACCCCCAGCAGCCCCTTGCCCACCACCATGGCGATGGCCAGCACGAACAGCAGTCCCGGAATGGCGGCAAAGGTGGTCGAAAGCCACACCACGACATCGTCCGTCTTCCCGCCGAAATAGCCGCCGAGGCATCCCAGCAGAACCCCGATGGGAATGGCGATCAGCGAGGACACCACGCCCGTCAGGAACGCGATGCGCGCGCCCTGCACCAGGCGCAGGAACACGTCGCGCCCGAGCCCGTCCGTGCCCAGCCAGTGCTCCGCGCCCGGCGCCAGGTAGCGGGCCGCCAGCTCCTGCGCCTGCCACGGCGGCGTCACATCCCGCCACGCATACCACGCATTCGCCGCTTCGCCCCACAGCGCCGCCAGCGCAAACACGGCCAGCACCGCCAGGCATCCGCGGGACACCCCCCCGGCCCACACCCGGCGCAGCGCCTCGCGGAAAAACGAAACGCCCCCCGGCGCCTCTTCCCGGATGACCGCGTGGCCGGTCATGACAGCTGGACCCTCGGGTCCACCCAGGCCAGCGCGACATCCGCCAGGATGTTCGCCGCCGTGAACAGCAGGGCCCCCACCAGCACCACGGCGCGCACCACGTCCACATCCGAGGAATGGATCGCGTTCAAGCTGAGATAGCCCAGCCCCGGAATGCCGAAAAAGCTTTCCAGCAGCACGCTGCCCGTATAGAGAAACGGCAGCGCCAGCGCCACGTTGGTGATCACCGGGCCCAGGGCGTTCTTCAACACGTGCTTGAACAGCACGCGCCCCGGCCCCAGCCCCTTGGCGAACGCCGTCTTCACGTAGTCGTGGTGCATCTCCTCCAGCAGGACCGTCCGGTAAAAGCGCACATTGACGCCCAGGCCGGTGGCCACGCCGATTCCCGCCGGCAGCAGCAGGTGGCGCCACGACTCGAAGCCCCACACCGGGAACCACCCCAGTTTATAGGCGAACACAAACTGGCCGATGACAATCCACACCAGATAGTTCACGCTCATCAGCGCCACGCACACCGCCACCAGGCCGCGATCCAGCCACGACCCGCGGCGATACGCGCACAGCAGCGCCAGCGCCAGGCTGACCGCGAGTTCCACGATCAGGATCGGCACCGTCAGCGCCAGGCTCGGGCCGATCCCCGCCCGGAGCAGATTCCCCACCGGCTGGTTCAGGCTCGTGCTCGTGCCGAAATCCAGGCGCAGCAGGCGGCCCGCGTAATGAACCAGCTGGCTGTCCAGCACATGCCGCGTTCCCCGCGCCAGCCGCACCCGCTCGATCTCGACCGCCCCGCCCTCCGCCCGGAATTCCGGATTTTCCACACCGTGGAAAACTTTTTTCCATACCGTGGAAAACCGGCCGGATTTGTTTCCATGGCGTGGAAAACCCGTTCCGCGGCCCTCGATGGTCAGCCGCCAGGTTTCCCCTTCCGGCAGGGGAAAGGCAAACGGAATGCGGAGAGCTTCGCCATCGGCGAGACGCAACGGCCCGGACTCGCCGGCGCCCCACTGCGCCCGGACGCTCGGGGGCGCGTCGGAAAAATCCACCGCCTCCAGGGCGCGCGTGGCGGTCCAGCGGCCGAAGAACAGCGGTTTATTGTAGCCCCGCGCGGCATCGAACTCCTCCAGGGAGCGGGCGCCGGCGTTCTGCCCCAGCACCATCGCCGCGGGACTGCCGCCCACCACGTTGAACAGCACAAAGGTAATCAGCACGACCCCGACCACTGTCGGGACCGCCTGCGCCAACCGTTTGAGCACATAACGCCACATGGATGGAGAGTATGCCTCAACCGGATTTCCACCCCAACAGGAATCCCCCTTCAAATGTTAATAATATAGACTTCACCCTCCTAAGGCAAGGGTGAAGTCTATACATTTTACATTTGGCCGTTCCAGAGCTGCGTCAGGCGCAGGGCGAGGGTGTGGGGATCCAGGTCGGAGGTATCGATCTGGTTGGGAATCCGGGCGTACAGCGGCGCGCGCGCCGCCAGCAGCTCGCGGATTTTCTGTTCGCGATCTTTCGTCTCCAACAGCGGGCGCTTGCGCGACCGGCCCGTGCGTTCGAGAATCACCTCCGGCCGGGCGGTCAGACACACCAGCACCCCGTTCGCCCCCAGCGCCGTCAGGTTTTCCTCCCTCAGCACCACCCCGCCCCCGCAGGCGATCACCGCGCCCATGCGCGCCTGCCCCCACTCCGCGGCCAGCGCCGATTCCAGATCCCGGAACGCCGCTTCTCCGTCCTCGGCGAAAATCCGGGAGATGCGCTTGCCGGCACGCGTTTCGATCTCGGCATCCATGTCGAGAAACGGACGGCGGGCCATGGCGGCCACGCGCCGGCCGATCACGCTCTTCCCCGTGCCCATGAAACCCGCCAGCACCAGATTGCAGCACCCGTCCATAGCGGAACAGGGTGGCCTCAGGATGCGTCGCGTGTCAAATCCAACTTGCGCACAGGCCCGGCGCGGCGGGGCGCGGGATGAAACCGGTCCACCTCAGATACGACCCGGCCGCCTTCGTTGGCCTTCAGGGCAGACCAGACGGTCAGGAGATCGCCAGGCGGGTGGCCTTGACCAGGGCCTTCCACATTTTCTCGGAGGTTTCGGCTTCCAGAAGCTTCTCGCGGTTTTCGGCCTTCTGGAAAACCTGGGACAGGCCGGACAGCAGCTTGAGATAGAAGGCGCTGGCGGCGGTGGGGATCACCATGAAGAAAATGATGCGGGTATTGGCCTTGCCGGCGGGATCGAACTTGATGCCCTTGGGGGCGATGCCCAGCGCAAACGTCAGCGCGCCGCCTTCCACGCAGCGCACGTGGGGAAAGGCCAGGCCGTTTTCCACGGCCGTGGAGATGATGGCTTCGCGCTGCTCCGCCGCCTCCAGCAGCTTGCCGGCGTCGTCCACAAATCCCTCGTCGTCGAGTTTCTGGCAGAGTTCCGCCAGCACCGCATCGCGGTCGGTGCCCTTGAGCGCGGGGATCATGAGCGATTCGGCGGAAAAGCGTTCAATGCCGACCTTGGGCGGATCGCTGCGGCGGGGGGACTTGCGGGTGTTGCGGGCGCCGGAGGCGCGGTGAAACAGCAGGCGGGCGCAGGACGGGCACTGGTAGATCTGCTCGGCGGCGTGCACCTGGTGCACCAGCGAAACCGGCAGGGTCATGCCGCAGGCGGTGCAGACGCCGTTGACAACGGGCACGATGGCCAGCGGACTTTTCTGAAGCAACCGGGTGAACTGCTGGTGGATATCCCGCGGCAGTTCCTGGGTCAGCGCGTGAATGGATTCGTCGAGCTGGGCGAATTGGGCCCCCGGCATACCGGCCTCCTGCTGGGCACGGGCGATAATGAGTTCCTGAAGCTGGACGAGATGATTGATGATGGGTTGCATGGACATCCTGTGTACGTGGCGGGGCGATTTGTTGTTCGCAGGGGTTTTACAACCGGCATCGGCGTCTGTAAAGGAAAATGCAGATTCCGGAGCGGGTTGGGCCGGACCGGGCCGGACCGGAGGTCACGTCTGCCGCGGAACCGCCAGCCAGGCGCGGCGGCGCGCCGGGGGCAGGCGCTCGATGGCATAACGCAGCATGGTGCGCGGCATTCGTCCGGCCTGCCGCTCCAGAAAGGCCTCCAGCGCCGCGGCATCCCGCTTGCCGGCCTCCCGCAGCATCCAGCCGGCGGCTTTGTGCATCAGATCCTCCGGATCGGCCGGAATCCGTTCGGCCAGCCGGAAGGTGTTGCTCAGTTCGCCCTGACGGATGTGTTCCAGCGTGGCCACCATGGCGATGCGCCGCCGCCACAGGCAGCCGGACGCCGCCAGGCGCGCCAGAACGCGCCGGCCCCCGCCCGGCGGCAGGTGCCGGCCGACGATCCCCGGAGCGCTGGCATCCACCAGATCCCAGTTGTTCACCCGCTCGGCCCTTGCCAGGTACAGGTTGAAAATCGCCTTCCGTTCGGCGGCGCCGCCAAGGGCGTACCCCCGCACCAGGGCGATCACGGCGAAAAACCGCGCCTCGTGGACCGGGGAATCGAGCAGATCCCCGGCCACAGGCAGAGGGACATTGGGAAACCGCGCGAGAACGGCGCGAATCTGCGGAACCTTCAGGCCCCAGAACACATCCCCCTCCCCGTACTCGCCCGGGCCGGTTTTGAAAAACCGCTGCAGAATCACCGCCTGGGCGGGATCGCGGAGCCGTCTCAGTTCCCGCAAGACCGCCCGCGCCGTTGCCGGCCTCCGCCGCTGCGTCATGTCAGCGTGTCCAGCACGGGCGTGGTGAACGCCCACACGCCGGACCGGGCGCCGACCTCGTCGCGAATCATCTGCAGCCGCCCCATCAGCCGCGCCGCCACGTCGTCGTCCACCACGGCCAGCGTGCCGGAATTCGCTCCGGGCCAGACATGGGTGTCCATCCGCGTGCCGCTTCCGGGCCCGCGCCCGGTCATCCGTTTCCAGCGCGACAGCCCCACGATGCCCATCTCGTCCAGAAGGCCCTGGATTTCGTCGGTCAGCACGATGTCATGCAGGATCCACACGGCTTTCATGGCAGCACTCCCTTCATGGCCGCGGCTTGTTCCCGTTTCCGCGCCCGGCGCGAATGCACCAGACTGTAGAGCGTGGGCACCAGCACCAGCGTCACCAGCATGGAAAACGTCAGCCCGCCGACAATGGTCGCCGCCATCGGCTTCCACGTCGCCGCCCCTTCGCCGCGGCTCAGGATCATCGGCAGCATCGCGAGCGACGTCGTCATCGTCGTGATCAGCACCGGCCGCAGGCGCGAGCGCCCGGCGTTCACAATCGCCCGGGACAGCGTCTGCCCCCGGGCTCGAAGCAGATTGATGTAGTCAATCAGCACAATGGCGTTGTTGACCACCACGCCGACCAGCAGAATCATGCCGATGAACGACATGATGCTCACCGTCAGGCGCAGCACCGTCAGGCTGATCGCGACTCCGCTGAAAGCGAAGGGAATGGAGAACAGAATCAGAAACGGATCGAGCAGGCTTTCGAACTGCGACGCCATCACCATGTACACCAGCAGAATGCCCAGCACCAGCATCAGGGTCATCTGCCGGAAGGACTCCTCCTGATCCTCGGCCGTACCCCCGAAATGGATGCCGATGCCGGACGGCAGGGGCACTTCCTCGGCCAGCCGCCGGCGCAGGTCGCGCACCACCTCGCCGCTGCTGCGGCCAAACACGTCGGCGGTCACCTGGATCACACGTTCCTGGTTGCGGCGGTCGATCTCCAGCGCCCCCAGGCGCTCCTCGACGGACGCCACGCTGTCCAGCCGGATGCGCCCGCCGCCCGGCAGCACGATCTCCGCCTGGGCGATGTCCTCGATCGTCCGCCGGTAGGGCTCGTCCAGGCGCAGGACGATGTCGTAATCCTCGTCGGACTCGCGGTACATCGTGGCCGTCGTGCCGTAGAACAGCGTCCGCACGCTGTTGGCCACCTGCGAGACGTTCAGGCCATGCGCCGCCGCCTTCACGCGGTCGATTTCCACGCGGATCTCCGGCCGGCCCGGATCGCGGCCGATCTCGGCATCCACCGCGCCCTCGGTGGTGTTCACCACCGCCAGCACCTGCTCGGCCACCCGCTGAAGAATGTCGAGATCGAAACCCAGCACGTCAATCACGATCGGCTTGCTGCCGCCGCCGGGGCCCATCTGGGAGGTATCCACGTTGAATTTCTGCACTTCCGGCCACCGGGAAACGACATCGGCCACGGCCCGGCCGATTTCCTTCATGCCGCGGGTGCGCCGGGTCTGCGGCACCAGGCGCAGCATGACATGGCCGACATGCGTACCGCCCTGCCCCCAGCCGGACTGTCCGCAGCGCCAGGCATACACCCGCACGTTTTCTTCTCCGGCCTCCGCCAATGTCACATCGAGAATCCGCTGACCCAGCGCCGCCGTCTCCTCCACCCGCGTGCCGATCGGCGTCTGAAAACGCAGCATCATCCGCCCGTTGTCGTCCTCCGGGGAGTACTCCGAGCCCAGTTGCGTAAACAGTCCCGCACTGGCGGCGAAGATGGCCACCGCCCCCGCCACCACGAGCCAGCGCCGCCGCAGGGCCCGCTCCAGCAGACGCGAATAGGCCGCGTCGAGCGCATCGAACCGCGCCTCGCTCCAGGCATGGAAAGCTTCCAGGAACTTCCCGCGCGTCCTGCGCTTCGCCGGGGCCTGCAGCAGGCGCGAACCCAGCATCGGCGTCAGCCACAGCGCGCACACCAGGCTCGCCGTCAGCGTGGCCACCAGCAGCCCGCCGAGCTGCTTGAACATGATCCCCGCCTCGCCCTTCAGGAAAATCAGCGGCACAAACACCACGATAGTCGTCAGCGTGGAGGCGCTGATGGCGGTGCCCACCTCTTCGGCGCCGAACATCGCCGCCTCGCGCGGCGCCGTGCCTTTCTCCACCTTGGAGGAGATGTTTTCCAGCACCACCACCGCATTGTCCACCACCATCCCCATGGCGATCGCCAGGCTCGACAGCGAAATGATGTTGATCGTCCAGCCCATCGTCCACAGGAAGATGATCGACAGAATCAGCGAAAACGGAATCGTCAGCGCAATGATCAGCGCCGACCGCACGCTGCGCAGGAAGAAAAAGGCGGTCAGGATCACGAAAATAAACGCCCAGCGCACCGTCATGGACACGTTCCGGATGGACAGGGTGATCTGCTCGCTGGTGTCGAAGATCTGATGGATTTCGATGTCCCGGGGCAGCGTCGGCAGGATGTTCTGCTCCAGTTCCCGGGCGACCTCCCGGGCCGTTTCCACGGTGTTCGCCCCGGATCGCTTCTGGATCATCATCATGATCGCGCGCCGGCCCATCACGTTCGACAGGCGCCGTTCCTCGTCGAACCCGTCCTCCACCTCGGCCACGTCGCGCAGCCGCACCAGCGCGCCGCCGGACGAGCGGATCACGATGCCGCCGATTTCCTCCGGCGCGGTGAATTCGCCGGGCACCCGGATCGTGTAGTCCAGCCGGCCGACTTTCACGTTGCCCGCCGGCAGCGTCACGTTTTCCTTCGCCAGGGCCGCGGCCACTTCGTCAAACACCAGGCCGTAGCCCGCCAGGCGCACGGGATCCAGCCGGATGTTGATCTGCCGGTCCAGCCCGCCGAACAGATCCACCGCCCCCACCCCCGGCAGGCGCTTCAGCGGATCGGCAATCTCGTTCTCGGCGATTTCCTCCAGCCGCTCCAGGCTCTCGTCGCAGGTAATGCCGTAGAACTGGATCGGGATCTGCGACGTGTCGAACTTGCGCAGCACCGGCGGATCGGCGTCGTCGGGCAGCGATTTGCGGATGCGCTCCAGGTTGCTGCGGATGTCGTTGGAAGCCTCGTCGAGGTTCGTCCCCCAGGCGAATTCGCAGGTCACGCTGGAAATGCCTTCCACCGTCGCGCTGGTCATCTCCTCGAGACCGTTCACCGATCCCAGCGCGCGCTCCACGAGCTTGGTGACCATGCTTTCGACGTCCTCGGCGCTGACCCCCTCCCAGGTGGTGATGACCGTGACGGTCGGCTGTTCGATTTCCGGCAGGTAATCCACCGGCAGCTGTGTCGCCATGACCGCGCCCAGCACGAGCACGGCCAGGAAGAACATCAGCGTGGTAACGGGCTTCTGTACGCCCAGTTCCGGCAGCTTCATTTCGCCGGCTCCTCCGCGGCGCCGTTGGCCGCCACCCGTTCGATCGGCGCGCCGTCGGTCAGCTTGTTCTGCCCCATCACGACATATTCATCGCCGTCTGACAGACCCTCGAGAATTTCAATGTACGCCCCGTCGCGAAGCCCGGTCTTCACGTCGGCCGCCCGGGCCGTGTTGTTCTCCACCCTGAAGACCAGCTGGCGATCCAGCACGCGGATCACGGAGGATGCCGGCACCGCCAGCGCCCCGGGACTCGTTGCCAGGGTCAGCCGCGCCGTCGCGTACATCCCCGGACGCAGCGGCCAGCTCCCGTTCGTCTTTGCATTGTCCAGATGCACCTCCGCGCGAACCGTGCGCGTCGCCGGATCCGCCTCCGGGAACACCCGGGCCAGGGTGCCGTCTACCTCGCGGTCCGTCCAGACATCCGTCGAAACCGCCACGCGCGTCTGGCCCTCCTCCAGCATCGGCAGCAGCCGCGCCGGAATCGCCAGCATCAGCCGAAGCGGATTCATCTGCGCAATCCGCACGATGGCCGCCGACGGCCCGACCATCGCCCCCGGATCGGCCCGGCGCTCCATCACCACGCCGTCCATCGGCGCGCGGATGCGCGTCTCGTCCAAATTAACCTTCGCCAGTTCGAGCTGCGCCCGGGCCTGGGCCTCGGCCGCCCTGGCGCTTTCATGGGCCGTCACCGCCGCGTCGCGCGCCTGCTCCGTCGCCACTTCCTCCGCAAACAGCGCCTCCAGCCGCCGGCGCTCCCGCTCCCGGTCGGCCAGCGTCACCTCCGCCTGGCGCGCCTGGGCCTCCGCCAGCGCCACCTGCGCCTCCAGTTCCCGCCGGTCCAGTTCGGCAATCACCTCGCCGGCCTTCACCTCCGCGCCTTCCGTGGTGGGCTCCCCGCCCTCCAGTTCCAGCTTCTCCAGCCGCCCCTGGATCTTGGGCTTCACCTCCACCGCCAGCGGCGACTCCAGTTCGCCCGTGAACAGCAGCACTTCCGAAATGTCCCGCCGTTCCACCAGGGCCGTCCGCACCGGCACCGGCCCGCGCCCGGCTTTGGGCCCGCTGCCGGATTCCGCCGGCTTCTTCGCGCAACCCGGCGCCAGCGCGATGACCAAGGCGGCATACAGCAAAAGGTTCTTTTTCATGCGTGGGTCTCCCTATGTCATTCAACGGATCAGTCGGATCCGGCTGATCCGTCGGATAAATCGCTCTCCTTCAGCACCGGCCCGTCAGGCAGCGCGTCGGGCGCCAGCAGCCCCATGGCCTGCTGCAGGGCCACCCGGGCCATCGCGTGGTCGAAAATCGACTGATAGTAGTTCGCCGACGCCTTGGTCAGCGCCTGGCGGGCATCCATGACTTCAACCGGCGTGTTCTGGCCTTCCTTCAGGCCGGCCTCGACCAGCCGCAGGGCTTCCCGGGCCGTTTCCAGATTCCGGCTCTGCGAATGCGCGAACTCTTCCGCCGTCTTCAGCGAGAGCACCGCCTGGCGGATTTCGCTCACCGCCCCTTCTTCGGCGTCGCGCAGCCCGATCTCCAGCTGCCGCCGCCGCGCCCGCTCCTGGATCAGCGTCCCGCGCCGGTCCAGGCCGTCGAACACCGGCAGAGAGACCTGCACGCCCGCCTGCCACTCGTCGCCCCACTCGTCGCGGGACGAGTCGTGCGGATCCGGATTGGCCCACGTCTGCGCGACATACCCCGACACCTCCGGCAGATAGCGGCTTTTCGCCGCCGCCACGCTTTCGTCCTGCAGCCGCAGGGCGTATTCCGCCACGGTCAGGTCCGCCCGGCGCTCCAGCGCCGTTCGCACCGCGTCGCCGAAGGAAATCGCTTCCATCACCAGCGGGATGTCATCCACCAGGTCCGCCTCGCTTTCCGGCGAGGCGCCCATCAGCCGGTACAGCGCGGTATAGGCCAGGTCCCGCTCGTTGCGCGCCTGCAGCACCTGGGCGCGGAAGTTCGACACCTCCACCTGCGCCCGCAGCTCGTCGTAATTCGACGCCATGCCCTGCCGCCGCCGCGCCTGGGCGTCCGCCAGCTGGCGTTCGGCTGTTTCCAGCGCGGTCTGGTTCACTTCCAGCAAGTGCCCGCTGAGCACCGCCCGGTAGTAGGCGCGGATGGTGTCGCGCTGGACAGCCTCCGTCGCCGCCCGGATCGTGGCCTCCGTCCACTCGTCATACAGCCTGGCCGCCCGCAGCGCGGCACCGATCCGCCCGTTGAACAGCGGCTGCGTCAGCCGCAGCCCTGCGCTGGTCTGGTCCGCATGCCGCGTGGTGTACGACGAACCGTCCGGCAGCGTGGTGGTCCGTTCCTCGTCCAGCCGCACGTACCCCCCCGTCAGGTCCAGCGAAGGCAGCGCCTCGGACCACGACGCCTGAATGCGTCCGCGGGCGATCTCCCGTCCCTCCCGCTCCTGTTCCAGGCTCCGGTTGTAGCCCCGGGCCAGCGCCACCGCCTCCCACAGCAGCAGCGGCCCCGACAGATAGACTCCGCTCTCCGTGGTCTCCGGCCGCGCCAGGTTCTCCACCCGCCGCCCGGCGGCCTCCGCGCGAATCTCCCGCATCTGCCGGGCATCCGGCACGCTCACGCAGCCGGCCAGCAGCGCCCCTGCCGCCCCTGCCGCCGCCGCGGCTCTCATCCGTCGAAATACATGAGCCATTCCGTTCATCTGTTCATTCGTCGTTGCAGAATCCATACAGGTTACACCACCGGCGTCAACATCGCCGGATTTTTCAGGTCGGCCTCAAACAGTCGGCTCAGTTCGCGCCATACCGGGCCCGGCATGCCGTCGCCGACCGGCCGGCCGGCGAACTCCGTCACCGCCGTCACGTGGGGGCTCGTGCCGAACACCAGCATCTCCGCCGCCGTCTCCAGCTCGGCGCGCGGCACGTCGGCCTCCTCCACGCCCGCCAGCACGCCCGCCGGCACGAGGTGGTCCCGGGCCAGCGCCAGCACCCGCCCCATGGTGGTGCCCGCCAGGATATGGTCCGGCCGCGGCACTTTCAGCACGCGCTCCGGCGTCACGATGCCGAAGTTTTCCGTGGGCAGCTCGGTCATGTGCCCGTCCTTGTCGAACCCCAGCATGAAATCCACCCCCGCATCCACCGCCTGCTTCTTCATCAGCACGTTGGGCAGATAGTTCACGCTCTTGACCTGCGCAAACATCCCCTCCTTGTTCGGCACCGCGCTCAACCCCACCCGGGCCCCGTCGGGATGCGACGCCATGAACGGCGGCGGCAGCCGGATCGCCAGCACCATCAGCAGCGGCTCCGGGCACTCGTAGGGATTCGCCGAATGCCCGCCGGGGCCCCGCGACACGAAAATGCGGATCAGCGCATCCCGCCGCCCCCCCGCCTTCAGCACCTCCCCGATGATCCGCCGGATGTCCCCGCGGCTCCAGGGCATCTGCAGGGCGATCGCCTTCGCGCCGTTCTCCAGCCGCGCCAGGTGCGCCTCGAGGTTGTACACCGCCCCGTCCACGCATTTGAACGTCTCGAACAGCCCGTCGCCCCGGTGCACCATGTGGTCGTCCACTGGCACCACCATCAGGTTCGGCTCCGTCGTGATGCCGTCCCACCAGCTCGAATACATCGCATAATAGTCCGCGTGATATCCCGGCCTGTGCTCCCGGCAGAATGCCGCGAAATCCTTTGTTCCAAAATCCGTCTTCATGGCCTTCAATTCTTCCTCACCCGACCAAACGGCTGTTCTCCTGTTTTCCTGCCGTTTCCTGTTTTCCTGCTAAAAAATTCCGGGCTGTTTTCATGAGTTCATGAGTTCCGATTCAGCTCATTTCCGCTTGTGCGCGGGCGGAAGCCCCAGCTGCTCGCGGTACTTCGCCACCGTTCGCCTCGCCAGCGGCACGCCCTGCGCGTTCAGTTGGTCCGCGATGGCCTGGTCCGACAGCGGCTTGCGCAGATCCTCGCGGGCGATCGCCTTCGCCACCGCCTCCTTGGCGGCTTCCGTCGAAATGCTCCCGCCGTCCGCCGTCGCCAGCCCCGCCGTAAAGAAAAACCGCAGTTCAAACACCCCCTGGGGCGTCCGCACGTACTTCCCGGCCACCGCCCGCCCCACGGTCGTCTCGTGCACGCCCAGCCGTTCCGCCAGCGATCCCATCGTCATCGGCTTCAGCCGCGAAATCCCGTGCTCGAAAAACGCCCCCTGCGCCTCCGCCACCGCCTCGGCGATTTTCCGGATCGTCTCCCGGCGCTGGTGCAGGCTGTCCAACACAAACCGGCCCGAGCGGACCTTCTCCGCCAGGTATTTCCGGGCCTCCGCCGCGGTCTCCGGATCTTCCAGCATGGATTCATACTCCGCGCTGATCCGCAGCCGCGGCATCGCGTCCCGAAGCGTCTCCACCACCCAGCCCCCCTCCGCCGTCCGGCGGATCTCCACCTCCGGCGTCACATACACCGCCGGCGGCGCCGAAAACGTCGTCCCCGGCTTCGGATCCAGCGACGAGATCCGCTTCAGCGCCTCCGCCGTTTCGGCCTCCGTCAGGCCCGCGGCCTTCGCCAGATCCTTCGTCCCGGTTTCGCCCAGCGACTCCAGGTGCCCTTCCACCAGGCGGACTGCCGGTGATTCCGGCCCCAGGCCCGCCCGCCGCAGCTGGATCAGCAGGCATTCTTTCAGATCCCGCGCCGCCACCCCCGGCGGATCGAACTCCTGCACCACCGCCAGGGCCTCTTCCACCGCCGCGGCCGGCACCCCCGCCTCGCGGACGATTTCCGCCACATCCGCCGCCAGCCAGCCGTTTTCGTCCACGTTGCCGATGATGTACTCCCCGGCCTTCTTCGCGGCCTCCCCCAGCCCCGATTCGTTCAACTGCTCCTCGAGGTGCGCATGCAGCGTCGGCGGCGCCGTGATCGAATCCAGAAAATACTGCCGTTTCTCCTCCGCTTCCGGCGTGGGCGGCGGCAGCCCCGGCGCATCCTCCAGCGGGCGCGGCTCCAGCATCTTCTCCAGCGCGTCGATCTCCCGCCCGTAGTCGTCCGGCTCGAAATCGTTCTCCTGGTCCACGTCGTTGAGCACCGGCCCGCCTGCCAGCGGCTCCGCCGCCGGCAGCGCCGCCTCCCCTTCCCCCGGACGTTCCTCCAGCACCGGATTCTGTTCCAGCTCCGCCCGCACCAGCTCGCGCAACTCCGGCCACGGCGCCTGCAGAAAGCGCAGCGCCTGGATCATGCGCGGCGCCAGTTTCATCTCCTGGCGCATCTGCGGATTCTGGAACATTCCCTGCTTCATCACCCCCGTACTGTATCCGATTAACGCCATTCCTGCCCAGTTCATTCCCGCTCGCGCCCGCTCGCGCCACCCGCTGCCCAGACCCCCACGGGCTTGCCCCGCTGCCCAGACCCCCACGGCCTTGTGCCGTGGGTGAATCAGTTCCACCCATCCGCCTCGCCCTGTGCCTTCAGACCCCCACGGCCTTGTGCCGTGGGTGAATCAGTTCCGCCCATCCGCCTCGCTTTTCCGCCCCGAGGCCAGCACGCGGTCCACCCGTTCCAGCAGCGTCGCCGCATCCACCCGCTCCTCCAGCGTGCGCGCCAGATCCCCAAACCCCCGGAAACCGCGCAGATACCGCACCAGATGCGGACGCATCACCAGACACGCCGTCAGATCGGCGCCCAGCTTCAGCTCTTTCTTTCCCCGCCGCGCCATCAACTCCATCTCCCGCCGCAGATGCTCTCGGATCGTCGCGCGCACTTCGTCCACCGTAGGCATCCGCGGTTCGCGCCCCGCCGCCAGATCCCGCACATCGCGAAACCACCACGGATTCCCCAGCGGCGCCCGACCGACCATCACCCCGTCCGCACCCGTTTCCGCCGCCATCCGGAACACGTCCGCCGGCGCCTTCACCCCCCCGTTGCCGATCACCGGAATGGTCCGCACCCGCTTCACCTCGGCAATCATCGCCCAGTCCGACGGCCCGGAATGCCGCACGCTCGCGACCCGCCCATGCAGGAAAACCGCCGCCGCCCCCGCCGCCTCCGCGCCGGCCGTCGTTTCCATCACATTGACCGTGTCCGCGCACCAGCCGATCCGCGTCTTCAGCGTCACCGGCAGCCGCCCCGCCACCGCCGCCGCCACCTGCCGCACAATCTCCGCCATCTTCGCCGGATCGCGCATCAGCCCCGCCCCGTCCCCCCGGTTGCGGATCTTCGGCATCGGACAGCCCGCATTGATGTCCAGGAAATCAAACGCCCCCAGCCCCGCGATCCAGTCCGCCGCCTCCGCCATCACCCCCGCATCGGAGCCGTACAACTGCGCCCCGATCGGATGCTCCTCGCCCCACCGCTCCAGCACCCGCGACGTCCGCAGGCGGTTGCGCACCAGCCCCTGCGAACTCGCCATCTCCGTCACCACCGCCCCGCACCCCTGCTCCAGGCACAGCGACCGGAACGCCCCGTCCGTGTACCCCGCCATCGGCGCAAGAAAAACCGGCCACTCCACCCGGAGCGGCCCGATCTGCAGCGGCTTCAACACACCTTCGCCCATGCCCCGCATCCTACCCCGATGCCCCGCCGCGCCGCAACTCCGGCATCACGCCCGTCCGGCCGGGCCGGTGGGATCGTGGCCTTCCCCGTCTCGATGAACGCCGCGGTCAGCGATACGCTCAAATCGTCGGCGCGGCAGCCGCCCCGGATGCTTCATGGCCTGCCTCTGACCTCCGCCGGTTTCGCTTTTTCCGGATTTTCCACGCCGTGGAAACCGGTTTTCCACGCTATGGAAAAAACAGTCCGGATTTTCCACGCCATGGAAAATTTTCCGCCGGATTTTCCACGCTATGGAAAACTTTTTTCCACGGCGTGGAAAACTCAGCCGTGGGGCGGGCGATAGATCCGGCGGAACAGGCCGGCCAGCAGGGGGTTCTTCGCGATGCGCAGGCGCCGGCGCAGCTCGCCGCAGGCCACCCCCCCCTGCATCCGCACGCGCCGCAAGGCAAACACCGGCGTCCCCGGCCGGTTGGCCCCGCAATCCATGGACAGCGCCGCCTCGTAGCCCGCCAGCAGCGCGGCCTCGACCGCCACGTCGTCGTATTCGCCCCACGGCCAGCTCATCGCCCGCGCCGCCCGCCCCGTCAGCTCTTCGAGCCGCTCGCGGCACAGCGTGAATTCGTTCAGACAGAATTCGATCCGCTCGCTCGTCGTGCGCTCGATCAGCTTCGATTCCAGCAGCTGGTCGCTGGACGCCGGCCAGAAGCCGTTGTGGGCATAGGCCGACCCGCTGGGATACATCGGCAGGCCGTCGCGCAGTTCCAGGTAGATGCCCCGCACGCCGGGATGCATGTCGCCGGGCTCGCGGTCAATGGGCTTGTCCGAACGGAAGCAGGCCTGATGGGTATGGGAGTGCCCGAACAGGCCGTGGCCCTGCTCGTCCACCAGCGCGCGCAGCTCGGCGCGGTTCATGAAGGCGGTGGGGTCGTTGCGTTCGACGGCCCGGTCCCAGGCGTCGCGCGCCACCGGCAGTTCGCGCAGATCGGCCCCGGGCGTGGCCGCGTCCGGCCGCCGCGGGCCGTCGTGCAGATAGGCCGTCACCACCCCGAACGACGCGCCCACGCCGAATTCCCGCAGCAGCGGCGCCGCATGCACCCAGTTGTCGAGATAGCAGTCGTCGAACGTCAGCACGTACGAACGCGGCGGCGGCGGTTCGCCGCCCTTGACATAGTCAATGACCCGCTCCAGCGGCAGGCTGCGCCACTCGTGCGCCGACAGCCATTCCAGATGCGAGCGGAACTCCTCCGGCGTGATGCCGCACACCGGCGAAATGTTGCGATAGCACAGGATGGGAATGCTCGGGTTCATCCTCTGCACCATCGTAGAAAAATCCCGCCGAATGTATAGCCAATTCCGCGCGGCTCAAATGTAAATAGTATAGACTTCACCCTCCCAGGAGGGTGAAGTCTATACTTTATACTTTTGGGGCGGCATGCTTGCGCAGCAGGCGCGCATCGCGGGTGCCTTCGTAGATGTCGTACTCCAGCAGGCGGCATTCGATGTCCCCGTTCCACATCGGCAGCCGCCGGACCGGATGCAGCCCGATCTTCCGCCCCAGGGCCAGGTTCCCCGTGAACACCGCCGCGCGCATGCCCTGGCAGGCGCTCTTGAAATACGCGCCGATGGCGGCATACAGCTCCTCCAGCGCCTGCGATTCTCCGAGACGCTCGCCGTACTCGGGATTCATCAGCACCAGCGCCGGCGGTTTCGGCAGGGGCGTGTCGCGGAAGTCGCAGGTGTGAAAGCGGATCAGCCGTTCGACCCCCGCCCGCGCCGCGTTGTCCCGCGCGCAGGCAATGGCCGGCGGCGCCGCGTCCGACGCCGCAATCCACGCGCGCGGCGCCGCCTGGAACCGCGCCCGGGCCTCGGCCTTCAGCGCCTCCCAGTCGGCCTCCTTCACGCCGTTCAGGCGCCGGAAGGCGTACTCCTCCCGTTCCAGCCCCGGCGCGCGGTTCTGCGCGATCCATGCCGCCTCGATCGCCAGCGTGCCGCTGCCGCACATCGGCCCGATCAACGCCTCGGCCGGCGTCTTCGGCCAGCCCAGTTCCAGCAGGATGGCCGCCGCCAGCGTTTCGCGCAGCGGCGCGGTCCAGGGTTTCCAGCGGTAGCCGCGGTGCGACAGCGGCACCCCGCTGGTGTCCAGGAAATACCGCACCGCCGGCCCGTCCCAGAAAAACGCCACGCAGGCCGCGCCGTCGGGCGCCGAGGTGGAATCCGGCCGCGCCCCCGTCCGCTCCACGAACCGGTCCGCGATCGCATCCTTGACGCGCAGCACCGCAAAGCGCGAATCGCGGATGCTCTCGTGCCGGGCCACCCCGTGCACGTGGAACGGGGCGTCCGACGGCAGCCAGGCCTCCCACGGCAGCTCGTGCGCCGCGGCATACAGCTCGTCGGCGGAATCAATCTCGAACCCCGCCACCTCGAACAGCACCCGGTTCGCCGTCCGCAGCCACAGGTTCAGCCGCATCGCCTCGCGCAGATCGCCTTCGATCCCCACCGAGGTGGGCGAAATTTCCTGCGGATCATGCCCCAGGGCGCGCAGTTCGCCCTGCAGCGCCCCGGCGCACCCCCGGCCGCACGTCACCACGATCTGCGTCTTCTCGCTCCAGTCCATCATGCCCCCGGCTTCCGCAGCCCGTTTTCGCAACGGGCCGGCACGCCCCAGCGGCGGAAATACGCTCGATTGGGACGGTCGCGGCGCCGTTTCAGCGCCTGCGGGGCCATCGAGGCATGCCACAGGTGCAGCATCCGCGCTTCGTCGATCACGCTGAAAGGTGCCACGCCGGACTTGTAGAGGCGCCGGGCGAAATCGTCGTCCTCGTAGCCCCAGCCCACGTAGTTTTCGTCAAAGCCGTTGATCCGTTCGACATCCTCCCGGAACAGCGAAAAATGGCAGCCCAGCAGCTTGGGCTTGTGCGGACGCGCCAGATGCCAGCGGCGCAGGCGGGCATGTCGGCGGAAGAGCCGCGCGGCCGCCTCCAGCTCTCCGCGGTCGGCCCGCTCCCAGGCCTGCTCCCAGTCGGCATCGGCCGGGGCCGGCCGCGCCGCAAACAGCGCGCGCGTGGCCGCCTCGTCCAGCAGCGCGCGGTTGCCGCACAGCAGGCGCCCGGGCGCGGCCCGCCGCTCATGCACCGCCACCGCATCCGGCAGCGGCGCCATGTCGCAATCCAGAAACAGCAGATAGTCCCCCGTCGCCGCCCGGATGGCCAAATTGCGCGCCGCCGACAGCCGATAGCCGTCCTTCTCCTGCCGCACCACCTTCGCGGGGAACCCGCAGGACGGCAGCAGGCGCGCCAGCGCCTCGGCGGTCGCCTCGTCCGAACCGTCGTCCGCCACCACCAGTTCGTCCGGAACCCGCGTTTGCAGCGCCAGCGACGCCGCCAGCAGCCGGATGTGCTCCGGGCGGTTGTACAGGGTGGTGATGACGCTGATCTTCATTCGGCAGGGTTCTTTGAACGGGGCGCGGGTGACCCGACAATTCCCGGTCTCCATTGCGCCATCCTGACCGCTGGCTCCCGCTTCATCAATCTCAAACTGCCCGCTCCGCCGCGCGGGGGCGCATCTGCGATGGGGTGCATCCTTGGCGTCATCAGGACGTAACGGCTTGCCTTCGTGGCACGCGGCTCCTGTCGCGTGCGGCGGGCAGGTTCCGCGCGGGACGGGAGCCCCGCGCTACGAGGGTCCATTCTGCCGGCACCCGATCGCCAATGCGCCCGCCGCCCGGCGGTCCAGCGCCCGCTTCACGCTGGGCGCCGCCGACAGCAGTTCCTTCGTGTACGAATGCGCCGGACGCGCCAGCACCTCGTCCACCGGCCCGCGCTCCACGATCCGTCCCTCCTTCATCACGAGCACCTCGTCCGCCATCTGCCGCATCACCGCCAGATCGTGCCCGATCAGCAGCCACGTAATCCCGCGCGTTTCCTGCAGCGATTTCAACAGGTTCAGGATCTGCGCCTGCACCGAGACATCCAGCGCGCTGACCGGTTCGTCGGCAATCAGAAATTCGGCCCCCACGCACAGCGCCCGCGCCAGGTTCACGCGCTGCCGCTGGCCGCCGCTCAGCTCGTGCGGAAACCGGTGGGCATAGGCCGCATCCAGCCCCACCGTCGCCAGCCAGTCCGCCGCCTGCGCCTCCGCCTCCGCGCGCGTCTTCGCCAGCCCGTGCACCCGCCTCACCTCTGCCAGCGCCGCCCCCGCCTTCAGCCGGGGATTCAACGACCCCAGCGGATCCTGGAACACCATCTGGGCGCGCCGGCGGAACGCCCGCAGCTCCGCGCGCCCCATCCGCCGCACCTCCCGGCCGTCGAATTCAATGCGGCCGTCCACCCGCTCCTCCAGCCCCAGCACCGCCCGCGCCAGCGTGCTCTTGCCGCTGCCGCTCTCGCCCACCACGCCCAGGCAGCGGCCGCGAAGCACCTCGAACGATACGCCGCGCACCGCCTCCACCACCCGCCGGCCCGGCGCGCCATAGGTGACGCGCAGGCTGTCCACCTGCAGCAGCGGGCCGCTCATGCCCAGCCCCCGTCCCCGCACGCCCAGCACGCCACCCGGTGCCCCGGCCCGCACGCCGTCCACGGCGGCTCCCGCTCCGCGCAGACCGCGCGCGCCCGCGCACAGCGCGGATGAAACCGGCAGCCCGGCGGCCGCCGGCCCAGCGGCGGCACCGATCCCTCGATGCCCTCCAGCCGCTCCGCCCCGTCCAGCCGCGGCAACGCCTTCAACAGCCCCTGCACGTACGGATGCCGCGGGGCCCGCAGCATTTCCACCGGCCCCGATTCCACAATCCGCCCGGCGTACATCACGTGAATCTCGTCCGCGATCTCCGCGACCACCGCCAGGTTGTGCGTAATCAGCAGCACCGCCAGATTCTCTTTCCGCTGCAGGTCCGCCAGCAGCCGCAGAATCTTCGCCTGCACCGTCACGTCCAGCGCCGTCGTCGGCTCGTCCGCCACCAGCACCCTCGGACGCCCCGCCAGCGCCATCGCCAGCATCGCCCGCTGCTGCATGCCCCCCGACAGCTGGTGCGGATAGCTCGCCAGCACCCGCTCCGGTTCGTCGAACCCCACCGTCCGCAGCAGATCCGTCATCCGCTCCCGCGCCCGGCCCCGATCCTCCTTCGGCAGCGCCTCCCGGATCTGGCTGCCGATAGTGAACACCGGGTCCAGGCATTCCCCCGGATCCTGGAACACATACGCCAGCCCTTTTCCCGGGCCCCGCTCCCCCCCGCCCGCCCAGCGGATCTCCCCCCGGTCCCGGCTCATCCCGCGCGGCAGCAGCCCGCCCAGCGCCGCCGCCGTAATGCTTTTGCCGCAGCCGCTCTCCCCCACCAGCGCCGTCGTCCGCCCCGCCCGCAGACACAAGTCCACCTCCCCCGCCACCTCCAGCCTCCCGCCCCCCGCTGCGTACCCCACCCCCAGCCCCGATGCCGTCAAGACGGCAACGGGTCCGGCCTTGACGGGTTCGGTTGAATCTGGTGGTTTCATGCCCATGAACATTGAATCACGGGTCACCGGGTTTATCGAAGAAAATTGTTACCTGGTCTCCAACCCCGACACGCGCGAAACCGTCGTCCTGGATCCGGGCGATGACGCCGCCAGGCTGCTGGCCCGCCTCCAGAACATGCAGGCCGTCGTCGTCGCCTATCTGCTGACGCATGGCCACGTGGACCATGTCACCGCGCTCGCCGCGCTGGCCGACGCCCGCCCCGCCCCCGTCTATCTGCACCCCCTCGACGCCGCCTGGTGCTTCACGCCGCGCAACGACCTGCCCGGCTTCTATGCCGCCCCGGCCCGCCCCAACGCCCCCCTCCGCCCCGTGGCGGAAGGCGATGTCCTGGAACTGGCCGGCGCGCGCTGGTCGGTGCTCGACACCCCCGGCCACACCCCCGGCGGCGTCTGCTTCCGGCTCGAACCCGACCGGGCCCTCTTCACCGGCGACACTCTCTTCCGAGGCACCGCCGGCCGCACCGACCTGCCCGGCGGCGACGCCCGCGAACTCGCCCGCTCCCTCCGCAAACTCGCCGCCCTCCCCGACGCCCTTCCGATCTACCCCGGACATGGCGACCCCTCCACCATCGGGTACGAGAAAACACACAACTACTTCCTGCAATCTCTTCGCTGACCCCGCGGCACCGGGCCCGTCAGATCAGGCCGTGAATCAGCCGATAGGCCACGGAGCCCGGCGGCGGAATCGCCGGCAAATCAGCCGGATCAAACCAGCGCGCTTCGGCGATTTCATCCGCCTGCAACGCCAGCTCGCCGGAAGCCCATCGGGCCTTGAACGCCAGCATGAGCTGGTTGGGATACGGCCAGGGCTGGCTGCCCGCATAGACAACATCCCCCACCTCAAGGCCGGTTTCTTCGCGCACCTCGCGCCGGACCCCGTCCTCCGCCGACTCCCCCACCTCCAGATACCCCGCCAGGCACGTGTAGAGATCCGGAATCCGCTGCACGTGACGCGCCAGCAGGATGTTTCCCTCTTTCTCCACCCGCACGATCACCGCCGGCGAAATGGCCGGATAGGCCATGTGCCCGCACGCCGTGCATCGCCGCGCCATCTCGGCGGGATGATCCTCCAGCGGTTCGCCGCAGACCCCGCAATAGGCATGCGCCGCCCGCCAGTTCAAAAGGCCCAGCGCACGGCAGGCCAACGCGGCCAGCGGCGACTCGTCCGCAATCAGCCGACGCACCCGCAGCCATTCATGACCGGCCGGCGCATCCTCCGTCGTTCCCCCCAGCGCCACCGCCCGCACCCCCTGGGGCTTCACGACAAACGAATCCAGCACCTCGCGCCCGCCGCCTGCCTCTTCCCCCGCCGGTTCCAGCGTGCCGGCGCGCACCAGCAGCTGGCCGTCGCAAAAACACAACGCGCCGGATGCCGCCCCCTTCACCGTCACCCTTCCTTCTTCCAGCGCGGCAGGTTGAATTCCAGGATCTCCGACAGAATGTCGCGCACCGTCCTGGTCAGCTTCCATTCCGGATAGTGCGACTGGAACTTGGACACATCGCTGACCCACCAGATGTGGTCGCCGACGCGGTTGGTCTCCACATACGTCGTCTTCATCCGGCGGCCGGTGAGTTCCTCGCACAGCGCCACCGCCTCCATCATCGAGCAGTGACTGAACCGGCTGCCGCCCATGTTGTAGACTTCCCCCGGCCTCGGCGCGCGGTGGAAGTGCTCGAACGACGCCACCAGATCCTCGCTGTGGATGTTGTCGCGCACCTGCTTGCCCTGGTAGCCGAAAATCCGGTACTCGCGGCCCGTCGCCGCGCATTTCATCAGATAGGCCAGAAACCCGTGCAGCTCCGCCCCCGAATGCCGCGGCCCCGTCAGGCAGCCGCCCCGGAACACCCCCGTCTTCATGCCGAAATACCGCCCGTATTCCTGCACCATCACATCCGCCGCCACCTTCGACGCCCCGAACAGCGAATGCGTCGTCTGGTCAATGCTCATCGTCTCGTCAATGCCCTTTTCCGCGTACGGCCCCGCCACGCATTCCCAGCGCGTGTCCCGTTCCTCCAGCGGCAGGCGGTTCGGCGTGTCGCCGTACACTTTGTTGGTCGACGTGAACACAAACGTCGCCTCCGGAGCCATCTGGCGCGCCGCCTCCAGCAGATTCAGCGTCCCCTGCGCATTCACGCCGAAATCGGTGAAGGGCTCCCGCGCCGCCCAGTCGTGCGACGGCTGCGCCGCCGTGTGCACCACCAGATCAATGGATCCCGCCTTCTCCAACACGCCGCGCACCGCGTCGAAATCGCGGATGTCCGCCGATACCGGCGTAAACGCTTCCCCCAGCGCCTGCCGCAGCTCCTCCACCGCCCATTTCGTGGAGGCCTCCGGACCGAAAAAATACTCCCGCAGATTGTTGTCCACCCCGATGACGCGCCACCCCATGCGACCGAAATGCCGCGCCGTCTCCGATCCCACCAAGCCGCCCGAACCTGTCACCAGAACCGTATGCATGCCTCAAAACCTGCCACAACCCCCGTGAAAAGTCTTGTCCGAACTTTCCATCCCGACGGACATGGCCTAGACTCCCGGGCATGGACACCCTGTTGACCTCCATTGCCGACGTCCTGCTCGGCCGCCGGCAAACCCTGGCCACGGCCGAATCCTGCACCGGCGGCATGGTCGGCGCGGCCCTGACCCGGCTGCCCGGCAGTTCCGCCTGGTATGCCGGTGGCGTGGTCGCCTATTCCAACGCGCTCAAAACCTCCCTGCTCGGGGTTCCCCCGGAACTTCTCAACGCCCACGGAGCCGTTAGCGCCGAAACCGCCCGCGCCATGGCCGAAGGCGCCCGACGCCGATGCGGCACCGACTGGGCCGTTTCCCTCACCGGCATCGCCGGCCCCGGCGGCGGATCCCCCGATAAACCCGTCGGCCTCGTCTTCATGGCCGTCGCCGGCCCGGCCGAAACCCCCACCTTCGAACACCGCTTTCACGGCTCCCGCGAACAAATCCGCCAAGACGCCACTGCCGCCAGCCTCCGGCACCTGCTCGATTTGCTTCCACATAGTTAATTAACTGTGTGGGGATTTTATTGATAAAATCAGTCGAATTCAGCCGTTTTTTATAACAAACAGCGATACATAGTTAATTAAGTATTTTGCCGTCCCGGCCGCCTCCGGAACTCCCGCCGGCCGGGAAAACGGATTCAGGCCGATGACGGCGCGACCGGGAAACGGCAGGTGACCCGGACGCCCCCCGGTTCCCCGTCCCCGACGTCCAGCGCCCCCCCGAACACCTCGGCACGATGCCGCATGATGCGCAGCCCGCTGCCCCCCTCGCGATCCGGCTTCCGGCTGGCGGACATCCCGCAGCCGTTGTCTTCAATGACCAGGCGGCCCCCGCCCTCGTCGTAATCCAGCGTAATCACCACCTGCGTGGCCTGACCGTGCTTCACGGCGTTGCTCACCGCCTCCAGCGCGATCAGATACAAATGCTCGGCCGTCGCCGCATCCCGCGGCCGCCCTTCCCGCTCGGCATAGAATTCGACGGACTGGCCAAACAGCGCCGACGATTCCTCCGCCAGCCGCCGCAACGCATCCGGCAGACCGTCTTCGGTCAAGGCCACCGGCGCCAGCCCGCGCGCAATGCGCCGCACCTGGCTCACCGCTTCCTTCAGCGTGGCCGCGATCTGGTCCGCCTCCTCCTGCCCGTCGCCGGATTTCTGGCGGTAGGCGCTGAATAAATACATCACCCCGGTCAGTTTCTGCCCCAGCGAGTCATGCAGGTCCCGGCCGATCCGGGCCTTCTCATGCCCGCTGATGCGCAATACCTCGTCTTCCAGTTCGCGCCGTTCCTCCATCACCGCCTCCAGCCGGCGGTTGGCGTCGGCCAGCTCCGCCGTCCGGCGGCTCACCAGGGCTTCAATCCGCCGCGACCGCCCCGCCAGCAGCAGCAGCGCCCCCGCCAGCGCCAGCGAAAGCACCGTGCCCGTCCCCGCCACCCGTTCCGGAAGCCGCGACCGCTCTCCAGCCCAGTACGCCGGGTCCGCCTCTGCCACGAATTGCCATTCCTGGTTCGCCAGGCTGAAATGCCGCGCATAGGACCAGGCCTCGTCCGATGCCGGCGCCTCCCGGGGCGCCGCCTCCAGGCGCGCCCGGACGCCGCGCGCTTCGCCGCCCATGGCGCCAGCCAGAATGCGCCCCGGCTGGAACAGGCCGATGGCAAACCCCGCCAGGTCCCGCGCGCCCGGCCCGGCCGGATACAGAATCGGCGCATACATGTACAAGTCGCGCGCCGCGGAGGAAGCGGACGGCAGCCCCACCGGTTCGCCGCCCAGGGCAAACACCCCCCAGCGACGCATGGATTCAATGGCCGCCCGATCCTCCTCCCGCGCCGTGAAATCATACCCTTCTGGAAGCCCCAGCCCCCCCGGCGGCGTCTGATAGGTCAGCGGATAGTACGCCGCCTGGACCTCCATGGGCGTGAATCCCCCGGTCCCGTCGGATCGCACCAGCGTCCGCTTCAGCGCCTGCCCCTCGAAAGCCTCCCGCATCTCATGCGGAATGCTCTGCGCAAACCCATAGGCCCCCAGAATCCGGCGCTGGTAGATCATTCCCTTGCGCACGATCTCCTCGAACGCCTCCGGCGTCACCTGGTCCGACAGGCTGTGCAGCTGACGGATCGAATCCAGCACTTCCATGAACAACTGGATCTCCCGCAGGGTCCGCTCGAACAGCTTGTCCGCCGCCTGCTGGAATTCCCCTTCGATCCGCGCCTGCTCCTGGCGGTGCTGCGACACCGCCATCCAGCCTGTCGCCCCCAGCCCCAGCGACAGCACCAGCGCCGCCAGAATCACCTGCCCGCGGGCCGTGCGCAATCCCCGCCCCCGCTCCGCCGCGCCTGGTTCCGTCTTCCTATGCATGCCACCGCGACTCTACACCCGGCCCAGCCCCCCGCGCGACTGAAAACCCGCAGCAACACAGGCAGGAGACCCCCATGGGCTTGTCCCATGGGTGAATCAGGTCCACCCCAACCCGCCACACCCTCACAAACGCCGCACCGCAACCACACCTCCGCGGAAACGCGGAAACGCGGAAACCCCGTTTCCCGTTTGCCAAACCGTGCCCTCCGTGCAACACTTCCTGCGGCGGACCAATGACTATTCCGGACCCCATTTCAAGGCCCTCCGGCTTTACCCTGATCGAGGTGCTGGCCTCGCTTGGCCTCTGCGCCCTGCTCGCGGCCGCCACGGCCTCCGCCGTGGTCTTCTCCGGCCGCGCTGAACGCATCGCCCTGCGCTACGGCGACGCCTCCCTGCTGGTCCCGTCCCTTTATGCCGCCCAGCGCCTCCGGCCCGAGGAATTGCCCGCCCCTCCCCGAGGCTGGCGTGTGGACCATGTCTCCCAGATGATCCCCCTGCCGGACGAAACCCTCCGCGAATGGCATCAACTCGCCATTGCCCCCGCCGACCGCGAAATCCCGGCGTTTACCCTGTCCATTCTGGATGACCGTCCATGACCCCCGCCCCCCGGAAAACCCTGGTCATTCTCGCCGCCGGTCTGGGCTGGAACCTGATCGAAAAACACCGGCCCGTCACGCGACTCGCCTTCCGTCCCGTTTCCCCCGGACCGCTTTCGCTCACCTGCCCCGCCCAGGCCACCCTGCGCACCGGCCTGCCCCCCTCCCGCCACGGCATCGTGGCCTCCGGCTGGTTCCATCGCGACCTGGCCCGGCCCTTCTTCTGGGAACAGTCCGCCGCCCTCGTCCACGGCCGCCGCATCTGGGACGACGCCCGCACCGCCGGTCAAACCGTCGGCATGGCGTTCTTCCAGCAAAGCCTCGGAGAAGCCCTGGACCTGGTGATTTCCCCAAAGCCCATCCACCGGCATCATGGCGGCATTCTCATGGACTGCTATACCCGCCCCGAGCCCCTCTATGCCGAACTCTGCGCCGATCTCGGCCGGCGCTTCGATCTCTTTCACTACTGGGGCCCCCTCGCCCGCGCCTCCGTCGGCCGCTGGATCGCCGAAGCCGTCCAACTCCTTCTCTCCCGCCCAGACGCCCCCGACCACCTGTTCGTCTATCTGCCCTCCCTCGACTACGACCAGCAGCGCTTCGGGCCGGATTCCCCCAAAACCGCCGCCGCTCTCACGGAAACCCTTGCCCAGATCGACCGCCTCGTCGCCGCGGCCGAACGCCAGGACCGCGACTGGCTTCTCACCGGCGATTACGCCATCGAAGCCGTCACCGCCCCCGACGGCGCTGTGTTCCCCAACCGCCTTCTGCGCCAGGCCGGCCTGTTCCACACCCGGGAAACCGCCCGCATGCTCTACCCCGACTTCTTCACCTCCCGCGCCTTCGCCATCGCGGACCACCAGATCGCCCACGTCCATGTCCCCGACCCCGCCGATCTCCCCCGCGTAAGGGAACTTCTCGCCTCCCGGGAAGGCATCGGGGAAATCCTCGACCGGCCCGCCCAGATCGAGCGCGACCTCCACCATCCAGATCGCTCCGGCGACCTGCTGCTCCTCGCCGCCCCCGGCCGCTGGTTCGCCTATCCCTGGTGGACCGATCCCCGCCAGGCCCCCGACTATGCCGCCCACATGGACATCCACAACAAACCCGGCTTCGATCCCTGCGAACTCTTCTTCGGTTTCCCCCCGCCCCATACCTCCCGGAAAACGGAAAGAATCCGCGGCACCCACGGACGTTCCGGCCCCGGCCATGATGTGGCCGCCGCCGGTCTTTTCCCCGAAGCCCGTTCCTTCGCCGAACTGGCCGCTGCGCTGCGCCGGCGCCTGACGCCTTGAGTCCTTCCGCCCCCTCTCGTGTGCCGCCCCTCTCCTGCCTTTCCGCCGCTTGACCACTTATGGTTGTTATAACATCCATAGTATGGATGTTATAACAACCATAAGTGCTTTTCTTCAGGCTCCGTGACACGTTTCTCCGGACTTCTTCGGCCATCACCGGGGCATGAAAAAAGCGCGGAACCGCAAAGTCCCGCGCCGAACGATTCTTTTTCCGGAGGCTACTTGGCCTTCGCCGGGATCGTCGCCTTGCTCTTGGCCAGGGCCGCCAGCGAGGCAAACCCCTCCGGATCGTGAATGGCGATTTCCGAGAGCATTTTGCGGTTCAGTTCAACGCCGGCCTTCGTCAGGCCTTCGATAAACCGGCTGTAGGAAATCTCATTGAGCTTGCACGCCGCCGACAGGCGCACGATCCACAGACCGCGGAAGTCGCGTTTCTTTTCCTTGCGATGGGCATAGCTCAAGGCCATCGCGCGGTCCACGGCTTCCGTGGCCTGGCGGAACAGCTTGCTGCGGCTTCCGTAGAAGCCCTTGGCTTGGTCCAAACGGCGCTTGCGGCGCTTGCGGCTCGCGGGGGAATTGGTGGTTCTGGGCATGGTTCTCTCCTACTCCATCAAGGTTATGCGCCCATCTCGTTCGAGAGGGACTTGGCGATCGCGCCGCCCGCCTGCACCGTCTGGCGCAGCCGGCGCTTCTGCTTGCGCGTCTTGCACGAGGCCAAATGGCGCCTCCCCGGCTTCTTGTGCAGCATCTTGCCGGTCGCCGACTTCTTGAAGCGCTTGGTCACCGCCTTGCGCGTTTTCTTCTTCACTTTCGCAGCCATGATCGTCATTCCTTGCAGCCGGGCCGCGGACCGCGGTCCGCCCCGTGGTTTCTTGTCTGATTCAAACAGACGGCGACTTGTACGGGATTTGCCCCGCCCCGTCCAGTAGAATCGTGCAACTTCCGCGCCGTCAGCCGGCCGGCGCGGTTTTGGCCGCCTGCCGGGTCTTCGGATTCGGATTCAGCACCATCTGGATGTTGCGCCCCATCAGCTTGGGGGCCTGCTCCACCACGCCTTCCTCGCGAATGTCCGCCAGCACCCGGTTCATCAGGACGAATCCCAGCTCCTTGTGCGCGTTTTCCCGCCCCCGGAAGAACAGGGCCACCTTCACGCGGTGCCCTTCGCCCAGAAACTTTTTCAGGTTGCGCAGCTTGACGTCGTAGTCGTGTTCGCCCACGCTCGGATGCAGCTGGACTTCCTTGACCTTCGTGGCCGCGGTGCTGCGCTTGTTCTGCTTTTCCTTCTTGCTCTGGTCGTACCGGTACTTGCCGTAATCCATGATCCGGCACACCGGCGGCCGCGCCGTCGGCGAAATTTCCACCAGATCGAGTCCGGCGTTGCGGGCCTGGGTCTGGGCTTCATACGTGGGCACGATGCCCAGCTGGTCGCCGGCGGCTCCGATCAGCCGGACTTCCGGCACGCGAATGCGCTGGTTGATGCGGGTTCCGAAATCCCGGCGGCGCGGGTCTCTGGGGTTGTACGGTGCTTGTATGGCAGTCTCCTTGTTTTCCGGGGAGGGTGGGATCCGCCCCGTTCGGTTGC